>Ga0066369_10000430_pt1 | contig 18152 bp, 15 predicted proteins | sample Knorr_S7_td_Bott_FD_70972 | JGI IMG/M metagenome (GOLD analysis project Ga0066369, IMG submission 70972) | Marine microbial communities from Southern Atlantic Ocean transect - Knorr_S7_td_Bottom_ad_4513_LV_A | ecosystem: Environmental > Aquatic > Marine > Oceanic | place: Southern Atlantic... | reverse complement strand
AAATCCAAGTCTGTCGTCGCCGTACTCCACGGTAATAAGGAGTCATGGCAAGAAACCGGAGAGCACTTTCTTATCAAAGCGGATATGTCGGATGCGGTAACTGTTTCCAAGCTGGCGGAGGAAGTTTGCCGTCGTTTGGGGACTTTTCACGTTTGGGTGAATGTAGTGGGCGGATTTTCCATGGGCCCGACTGTAGAAGAGGCACCTGCTAAGGAGTGGGAGAAGATGTGGCAGCTTAATTTTATGACTGCCCTGAACGGTTGTAAGGCAGCTCTCCCTGTCATGAAAGAACAGAAGTTTGGCAGAATTATAAACTTTGCTTCTTTGGCAGGGTTAGATGGGATGGTACAAGCCGGACCTTACGCAGCAAGTAAAGCTGCCGTCATAAACCTTTCCAAAAGTGTGGCTCTGGAATATGCTGATTATCATATTACTTCAAACGTGATTGTACCGGATATTATCGATACACCGGCAAATCGAACCGCTATGCCGGAAGCGGATTTCCTGCAATGGACTTCCCCGGAGGAAATCGCAAAAACTGTGGTCAAAATCATTGAATCCGAGCAAACGAATGAGATTGTTCGAGTCTGATAACTTTGCCCAGACAAACAACCGTCCCTAAGCTCTCCTCTGGAGAAAAAACGGTGAATCCCGCAAACAATATGATGAAAGACAGTTATCTATTGGACCCTAAGATAACTTTTCTCAACCACGGTTCTTTTGGTGCCTGTCCGAAACCAGTGTTTGAAGAGTATCAGAATTGGCAGCGGAAATTGGAAGAACAGCCGGTAAAATTCATGACGGAAGATGTATATCATCAACTGAAAATCGCTCGGGATATTTTGGGAACATTTGTCGGTTGCGACGGCGATGATTTGATCTTTGTGCCGAATTCTACTACGGCAGTAAACACGGTTATTCGCAGTCTTAATCTATCGGCTGGGGATCAAATCCTCTCTACTGATCATGAGTACGGTTCGCTGGTGCGGGCGTGGGAGTGGCTTACCAGGAACGAACAGGTTGAGTTCATCCAGCGAGAGTTCCCCCTTCCCATGACTAACCATGATGAATTTGTGGAACATTTCTGGGAGGGTGTTACAGACAAGACGAGAGTTATTTTCTTAAGCCAGATCACCAGTTCTACGGGGTTAATTTTCCCGGTTGCGAGTATTTGTAAGAAAGCCCGTGAAGCCGGAATCCTCACGATTATTGACGGGGCTCATGTCCCGGGGCACATCCCTTTGAATATCAGAAAGATGGATCCTGACATCTATACAGGTGCATGCCACAAATGGCTGTCGGCTCCCAAGGGCACAACGTTCCTTTACGTGAGGAAAGACTTTCAGGAGTCCATAAAGCCCCTGATCATCAGCTGGGGAGCGATTATAGATCCTTCCCCTTCACCGTTCATTCACGAGAATCAGTATCAGGGGACGAGGGATCCCAGTCCTTTCCTGGCTGTACCGGCAGCCATTCGGTTCCAGGGGGAAAACGATTGGGAGTTGGTCAAATTACGCTGTTGCAGATTGACACGCGAGACCCGAGACCGTGTGTACGATATCATCCATACAGTACCTATTTGTCCTAACTCTGAAGAGTGGCTTGGGCAGATGGCAAGTGTCGAGATAGAAGTAGATGATCCTGAAAAACTAAAAAACAGTTTATTGGAGGATTATGCCATAGAAATCCCCGTTATTGCCTGGAAAGAAAAATCTCTTCTCCGCTTCTCGTTCAATGTCTACAATGAACAGAGGGATGCTGATAAATTGATCAATGCTTTGAGGGAGCTGTTTTGAGTCGCCGTCTTATATTGTTCGATATTGACGGTACGCTTCTTTTCCCCGGCACGCTGGCACGGAAGCTTTTGGATCGGGCCATAGAAGATGATGTTGGTGAATCACCGCAACTATCGGTAGAGGATGTGGCCGGGTACACAGATCCAGTTATCGTTCGAAACGCTCTTCACCGGTTGGAGATAACGGTTGATCACGTCCCGAACAGGGTGGATGCTATATTAGAAAATTACTTGATTTTTCTGCGGAAGGAGTTTCCAAAATACACGGAGCCGTTTCTTTACGATGATGCGGTGGAACTGGTTGATTGTTGCCGCAAAAAAGGGTGGGGAGTGGCTTTGTTGTCAGGGAATATTAGAGAAGGAGCTCGAGTTAAACTTGAGCGGTTCGGCGTCTGGGACGATTTTGCCTTTGGTGTCTTCGGCGATGATGCAGCCAGCCGCAGTGACCTCCTCTGGATAGTGCCAGAGGTGGCGTGGGATGCTCTGGGTGAAGCTTATACTCATACTCGTATTATAATTGTTGGAGATACGCCAAATGACGCTCGGATTGCCAGGGAGAACGGCAGCAGATCCCTCATCGTCTGCAGGAGGCCGGAATGGCAAAGCAACATAGAAGCTGAGCAGCCTACATGGCTGGTGGATTCATTGGAAGAAACAGAAAAGATCCTTGAATGGATGGAGGAAGAATAATGTATAATGTTTATTTCCTTACACACTTTGCGTTGATGCTCTTATGGGTAGCACCGGCGTTTTATTTGAATTATAGGCTTTTGAAGAAGTATCCGAATGCTGCGCCAGAAGAAAAGCTAACCATGTTGAAAAGTGTCCAATCTATTTCAGATAAGACCGAATTGCCTGCATCATTCTTCATTCCCTTGGTAGGTGTACTTATGATTCTTAATAACACTTCTTTTCTACAGATTGGAATAATCCATTTCAAGACATTATTGGCTCTCATTGCCATTGGACTCTACCATATGTCCAGAGGTAGATTAAAACGCATAATAACATCTATGGAGGGAAGTGGTGCTGTAGTCGGTCAAGGCCGTCAACTAATTCTGTTACGTGTAATTACTTTAGTGCTTTTAGCAGCTATTGTTTTACTAATCTTTACTTTGAATGGATACTTTAAAACGGTGTTTGTGGTGGGTTCCTGGATTAGTTAGGGAAAGCGTGATGGAAAGTTCTGTTCACTCCATCTGATAATGACTTTACCAAAGGAGGAAGATAGATTTACTTTAAGAGGTTTCCCAGGAACTTCACTTGTTCCCACAGCGGACATCTTTGTTGCCTCGATATAAAGAGGGAAATCGCTTATTATAGCTTCATCAGGTGCAACCTCGGGATTGTTAACTTCTACTCGGAAGTCAGCGGGGAACTCTTCGGGGAGTTCCAGAAAAATGTTTCCCGCGTTCGTAGTGGCATCTATGGTATGCCCAGATACTGAACCGTCCCAGCTTTTCTGTATTAATATATCTCCTGATACTGTTTCAAAGTTGAAACATCCAGCCAACTGTTGTCCTATAATCCCGCCGTTTTTAGTCCAGCCTAGAATATCACCGTTGATATTTCTGAGGGAGAGATCTCCATTACTTGAAAAAAGATCGAGATTTCCTTCTAAGTTTTCTACTAGAATGTCTCCCTTTAAAGTTTTTAGTTGCGTTTCACCATTTATATTTCCAACAGTTATATCGCCGTCACGGGTATGAACTGAGATAGTACGTCCGTAAACATTATCAATGGTTATAGTCCCCTCGCCGCCTGTTATAAGAACATCACCCTCAACCGATTTAATATCTATCTTTCCGCTCTCGCTGCTTACATCTAAGTCTCCTTTAATGGCTTCAGCTTTGATGTTTCCTGCAGTTGTACTGAATGTTGTATTGCCTGATATGTTATTGCAATAGAGATCTCCTGCTAGAGTAGAAGCAATAGTACGGCTGCTTATTTTTGAGAGAGAAATATCACCTAGTTTTGTCATGATTAAGAGTGCGCCAGAAAAACCATCTGCTGAAATGCTTCCTGAAGTGAGATCCGCCATAATTTCAAAATTAGGCGGAAGAATGATTCGATAGTTTGATTCTAATATTTCGTGAGGCAGATTTTGGCCAGTTAGATGAACTTCGTTCCCAGAAGATTCCAGCACCGCTTTCGCGTCAAGATAAAGGCTAAGTGCGTTTTCTTCAGTTACGGCATTGATGGCCATAGTCTCTTGGATGAAAATCTGTTTTTGATTATCACTATTAAGAGCTATATCACCATTTATTTTTTCAAGCGTAAGGTGTTCCAAACCGACCGAATTGATAGAGTAGGACGAAGTGATCCGGAATCGATTGTACGCCTCGCGGGTAATCTCCTGAGCAGAAATCACTACGTAAAGAGATAACAATCCACCTACGAGGATTGAGGTTTTAGTGGGTATTATTCGGCTTTTATAGCTGATTATGTTGACCTTTAGAGGCCCGCTTCTCCCACGGTTTTTTTGACAGCTTGAAGTGTGGAATTCATTTTATCTTGTTCTTCAACTGATAATTCGAGTTCAAGAATCTTTTCCACACCACCGGCTCCAATGACTGCCGGTACACCGATGAAGTAGCCATTGATGCCATATTCACCTTCACATAAGGCAGCAGATGGGATAACGCGCTTTTTGTCTTTCAAAAAGCCCTCAGCCATCTCCATGATAGCAGCAGCTGGGCTGAAGAATGCACTTCCCTTTCCGTAAAGCTTCACCAGTTCTGTCCCGGCCTCTTGAACCCGCTTAATAATGGCATCAATCCTGTCTTTTGACAGCAATTCTGATAGAGGTACTCCTCCAACAGAAGCAAGCCTTGTTAAAGGTACCATTGTGGGACCGTGACCGCCCATTACAATGCACGAGACGTCCTGAACGGACAACCCGGTCTCCATGGCGATAAAAGCCCGGAATCGAGCTGTATCAAGGGCACCGGCCATTCCAACTACGCGGTTCTTAGGAAAACCGCTAACCTTATGAAAAGCGTACACTATAGCATCGAGTGGATTGGAAACAACGATGACAAATGCGTTAGGTGCATACTCCTTCACATTGTTTGCCACATGAGTAATAATCTTTAGGTTTATCTCTAATAGATCATCCCGTGTCATTCCAGGTTTTCGCGGTACACCGGCGGTGATAATCACTACGTCAGCTCCCGCAATTTCGGAGTAATCACTTGTACCTTGGAGCTTTGTGTCGTATCCGTCATGGGGAGCAGCTTCAGTAATGTCCAGCGCTTTTCCCTTTACCATTCCCTCTACTTCAGGGATATCCACAATTACCACGTCACCAAGCTCTTTCTGTGTTGCGATAAGGGCCAGAATGCCGCCTATCTGACCACCGCCAATAAGTGCTATCTTTTTTCTGCTCACACTATTCCTCCTGTGGAATCTGATTATCTGTTTATAAGAACACACATGATGGATTTCTAGAATGAAACTTTACTATGATACAAATTTAAGGGATAAAGCTATGATTTGGAAGTGGCAACAAAGGGTGGAAACAAAAATCCCCGTGTCAAAATACGGGGATTAGATTTAGTTTTACTATTATTCAAGTAAGAAATCAGATATTCAATATTAATTGGACAGGATACTGACAATCTTACGGTTGCGACCTTTTCGGCCGAATTTCACAACACCGTCAGCTTTAGCAAATAGTGTGTCATCTCCTCCAATACCTACATTAATACCTGGGTGGATTTTAGTTCCTCTCTGACGAATAATAATAGAGCCTGCCATTACAAATTGACCATCAGAGGATTTAACACCCAGTCGCTTAGAGCGGCTGTCTCGGCCGTTTTTGGTGCTACCCATTCCTTTTTTATGTGCCACGGTATTATTCTCCTGCTTCTTCAGCTAGTACTTCTTTTGGGGATGGTACTGAAGCTGATATTTTGTCTATCTTGATTAAGGAAAAATCCTGACGATGGGTGTTTTTTACGCGATAACCTTTTCTCCGTTTCTTTTTAAAGACTACTACTTTTTTCCCTCTGCCATGACGAAGGATTGTTGCATCAACTTGTACTCCATTAACAGTCGGTGTGCCAACATGAACTTTCTTGCCGTCATCATAAAGCAAGATGTCGTTATAACTGACGGAATTACCCTCTTCAGTTGACTGGCGCGGAACTTCCAGTTCAAGTCCGAGCTCTACTCGAAGCTGTTTACCTGATATATCTACTATTGCAAACATTATTATCGTATTCCTTGTGCATTTAAGCTAAGAAATTTACTGTTAGTAATATCTTCAGTCAAGCGATACTTGATCTGTCACATCGTCGCCTGATTTTTTAGAAATAAAGCGGAACTCGTCGGGTCCCATCCCTTCGTCTGCTTCGATTCCAATGTGTACGAAATTTTTCCACATGAAATTCCTCATCACCTTTTTCTTTGAATTTTTTAGGTACTGTTCCAATGCAGGATGTACAATCAGTTTCAGTCTTAGATCACGGTTATTCTTGCGGTAAGTTCGAAGCCAGTTATCAACTCTGCTGATGACAGTATCTTTGGATGCTACTCGACCGATTCCATGACAAGTAGGACATTCATCGCTTAGTGTGTGTAGGAGAGAGAGGCGAATACGTTGCCGCGTCATTTCCAGGAGGCCAAAGTCACTAATGGGTGATACTGCCACTTTGGCTCGATCCTTTCTCAGCTCGCGTCGAAGTTCATGAAAAATACGCTTTTTATTCCCGGCCCGCTGCAAATCAATAAAATCAATTACTATTAAACCGCCTATATCTCTAAGTCGAAGTTGCCGGGCAGTTTCCCGAGCGGCTTCCAAGTTGATTTTGAGAGAATTATCTTCGTGAGCACGCTTGCCAACATAACGTCCACTGTTAACATCTATTACTACCATTGCCTCAGTGTGTTCTATGATAAGATAAGCTCCACTTTTTAACCAGACTCTACGCCGCAAAGATTTCTCGATTTCTTTTTCAATACCTTCTTTGTTGAACAGAGGAGATTTTCCTTTATGAAGCTCCAGGCGCGAGACCATTGAAGGTGAGATGTTTTGAAGATGATGCTGAAGACGGCGGTAAAGTTTGCGGGAATCAAATACCACTTTATCCACATCTGACGTTAATAAATCCCGGATTACTGTAGAGATTGTTTCTAAATCTTCGTGGACCAAAGCCGGTGATGGGAGATTATCAGCTTTAGATTGCAGAGCTTTCCAGTTTTTGAGGAGAGAGTCTAGATCTTTTTTCAGTAGGCGATCACTTTTACCTTCAGCCTCTGTACGTGCAATAACTCCTACGTTTTTTGGAATTAGATTCCGAATAGATTGTCTCAATCTTCTCTTTTCGTATTTATCCCATATTTTTTTTGAGATTCCCACGAAATCCGCCTCTGGAACAAGTACCACAAGATGTCCTGGTATGGCTAAATTGGTAGTCACTCGTGGACCTTTTCCCGAAAAAGGTTCTTTGATAACCTGCACCAAAATATCCTGGCCTGTTTGAAGTTCTACTTGAATTTCCTTGAAAGCTGCGCCATTTTTTCTTTTACCCTCATCTTCTTCCTCAGAAGTTGAAGTATCTCTAAGAAGTTCTGGGTTGCTTATCTCTGAAAAGGGTAAGAAAGCATTTATATCATATCCAATATCTACAAAAGCAGCCTGCATTCCTGGTATAACATTTTCTACTTTCCCTTTATAAATGTTGCCAACCAAACTTTCTTGATCAGGCTTTTCGATGTAGATTTCCACCAGTTTCCCGTCTTCTTTAATAGCTATTCGACGTTCGCTAGCGGTCTCGCTAACAAATACTTCTTTGCCCATAAATTAATGACTCCTTCATATTACATGTTTATTAAGCACAACAATAGTGTTGTGCCTTTTGTGGCACGAGCGCAGTTATCCTAAGAGGATAACTCTACTTCGATAAGCTATGTCTACTCGTTTTTCCACGGCGTTTTTTCTCGGTAACGCCATTCTGACGATTAATGTATGTCAGTCTGTATGGAGGGAACTGAGGGAGGAGTATGGGGAAAAAATCTTCTTTGTTTCTTGTGAATACGCAGAAATTTCAATTCTTATCGAAAACTATTTCTAAAACCTTCCTTAGAATCCTTCCAAACATAAAACTACATTTAATCTTCCATCTTCCAAAGTTATTTATCAATAACAACTTGAAATAAATAAGTTTCGCTTATACTCTTATTTGACTTAAACTACCCCGTCGTGATTTGAGCCCTCTTGCCGCGACCTAAAATAAAGGTGCTAAAAAGGCTTTCAAGCCGGGATGCACCGGCTTTTTTGCTATGAAAACTATTAAAGAGTTACTAGCTGAACGAATCTTAATAATGGATGGTGCCATGGGGACCATGGTGCAATCTTATGATTTAGATGAATCTGATTTCCGGGGTGATCGCTTTCGAAATCACTCCTTCGATCTGATAGGCAATAATGATATACTAAATCTCACCAAGCCGAACATAGTTGCAGAGATTCATCAAGCTTACCTTGAAGCAGGTGCGGATATCATTGAAACCAATACGTTCAATGCCAATAATATTTCTCAGCAAGATTATGGGATGGGAAATGTAGCGTATGAAATCAATCTGGAAGCATCACGGATTGCCCGAAAATGTATCGAAGAGTTTATGGATAAAGACCTCCCTAAGCCTCGGTTTGTAGCTGGAGCTCTAGGACCCACCAACAGAACGGCATCCCTTTCTCCTGATGTCAGCGATCCCGCTTACCGCAATGTAACGTTTGATGATCTCGTTACTGCATACAGCGATCAAGCTCGAGGGCTGTTAGATGGTGGAGTAGATATTCTTCTCATAGAAACGGTGTTTGATACCCTCAACTGTAAGGCTGCAATTTTTGCGGTCCGCCAACTCCTGGAACATCGCAACGAGGATATTCCTGTGATGGTTTCTGGTACGATCACTGACGCCAGCGGGCGGACACTATCTGGTCAGACTGTGGAGGCGTTTTGGCACTCTGTTCGCCATGGAGATCTGCTGGCCGTTGGATTAAACTGTGCCCTAGGCGCAGAGCAGATTCGACCCTATCTTGATGCTCTTTCATCAGCTGCAGACGTATTTTCGTTTGTCTATCCGAATGCGGGATTACCAAATGAGTTCGGCGAATACGATGAAACTCCAGAGAAGTTGGCCTCCAAAATCAATGAATTTGCTGAGAGCGGTCTGGTGAATATGGTAGGTGGATGCTGCGGTACAACACCAGAACATATAAAAGCTCTAGTAGAAGCAGTTGAAAATGTACCGCTTCGGGAGGTACCTGTACTGGAATCATACACTCGCCTGAGCGGCTTGGAGCCGGTGACCATCCGGCCGGACAGCAATTTTATCAACGTGGGTGAGCGGACGAATGTAACAGGATCAGCGAAGTTCCAAAAGCTCATTTCGGAAGACAATTATGAAGAAGCAGTGAGCGTAGCTCGACAGCAAATTGAGAATGGTGCCCAGATTATTGACGTCAACATGGACGAAGGCCTACTCGATTCTGAAGCCGCTATGGAGCTTTTTTTACGGCTTGTTGCAACTGAGCCGGATATCACTAAGGTGCCGGTAATGGTGGACTCGTCCAAGTGGTCGGTCATTGAAACAGGGCTCAAAAACCTGCAGGGGAAGGGGATCGTCAATTCTATCTCGCTGAAGGAGGGTGAGGAAGAGTTTGTTCGGCAAGCGAAACTTGTCCGGCGATACGGAGCGGCCGTTATAGTTATGGCTTTCGATGAGAAAGGACAGGCGGCTAGTTACGAGCGGAAGGTGCAAATCTGTAGTCGCGCTTACCGCATTCTCACCGAGGAAGTGGGGTTTCCTCCTGAGGACATCATTTTCGACCCTAACATATTCGCCGTAGCGACCGGCATCCCTGAGCACAATGAGTATGCTAAAGCTTATCTCAAAGCCGCCCAAACTATCAAAGAGACGTTGCCGGGTGTGCATGTGAGCGGAGGTGTGAGCAATCTTTCTTTTTCCTTCCGGGGGAACAACGCAATCCGGGAGGCGATGCATTCCTGTTTCCTTTATCATGCCGTACAGTCTGGAATGGATATGGGGATTGTAAACGCCGGGCAGTTGGCTGTCTATGATGATATTGATCCTAAATTCAGGGAGAGGATTGAAGATGTATTGTTCAACCGCCGGGAGGATGCTACAGAGCGGCTGGTGGAAGCTGCTGAAAGTTATCGAAGTGCAAGGAAGAAAAGGGAGAAAGATCAAGCATGGAGAACTCTGCCAGTTGAGGAACGACTGGAATATGCCCTTGTGGAAGGGATAGCCGATTTCGTGGTGGCTGATGCCGAAGAAGCCCGGCAGAAACTTGAACGACCCATTCAGGTTATTGAGGGTCCACTCATGGACGGGATGAACAGAGTTGGAGACTTGTTCGGTTCAGGTAAGATGTTTTTGCCGCAGGTGGTGAAAAGCGCCCGGGTGATGAAGAAAGCGGTGGCTCATCTGGTACCGTTTATCGAAGAAGAGCAGGAGCAAGCCGGATTGTCAGCTTTGGCAAAAGGGAGAATTGTACTCGCCACAGTTAAAGGTGATGTCCATGATATCGGGAAGAACATTGTCGGTGTAGTGCTGGGATGCAACGGATACGATGTGATTGACCTTGGGGTCATGACACCAGTGGATAAGATTCTGAATACCGCTAAGAAAGAGAAGGCAGATATTATCGGGCTCTCCGGGCTTATTACTCCCAGCTTGGACCAAATGGTACACGTAGCGAAGGAGATGGAGCGGGAAAGTTTTGATATACCGCTGTTAATAGGAGGTGCTACCACGAGCCGGAAACATACAGCGGTGAAGATTGAAGAAAACTACTCCGGCCCTATTATTCATGTGATTGATGCATCTCGTGCTGTGGGAGTTGTAGGTTCGCTTTTAAGTGATGAGAAAAGGGACGAATTTGTTGCCGATACTCGTGAAGATTTCAAAAAGATCAGAGAATCCCATGAAGCAAGAATAAAACGTGTTTCGGTTCTTTCTCTGGATGTTGCAAGGGAACGAAAAATAAAAATAGATTGGGATAAATACGAACCGCCATTACCAAAGCTGAAAGGAATTCAGGTGTTTGAAGACTATCCCTTGGATGAGTTGGTGGACTATATTGATTGGTCACCATTTTTCCACGCTTGGGAGTTAAAAGGGAAATTCCCTCGTATTCTGGATAATCCAAAATACGGAGGTGAAGCCAAAAAGCTTTTTGATGATGGTAAAGAGTTGCTGCAAAAAATCATTTCTGATAAACAACTTACTGCCAAAGCTGTCATCGGGTTTTACCCTGCTCATGCTGAAGATGAAACAGTATATCTCGAACAGGCAGAATTTCACTTCCCGCGGCAATTGGTGGACAAGGGTAAGAACAAACCAAATTACTGTCTTGCGGACTTTATAGCTCCCCAGAATGATTGGCTGGGGATGTTTGCTGTGACTGCGGGTCATGGACTGCAGAACCTGGTAAGTGAATTCGAAGAACAAAATGACGATTACAATGCCATCTTGGCAAAGGTTTTAGCTGATCGCCTTGCAGAAGCGCTTACCGAGAAAATGCATCAGAGAGTCAGAATAGAATTCTGGGGATATGCAGCAGATGAGGGTTTGGACAATGAGAGATTGATCAAGGAAGAGTACCGAGGAATTCGTCCTGCACCGGGATATGCTGCCTGCCCGGAACATAAGGTTAAAGACACTATCTGGAAATTACTTAATGTTCAGGAAAATACGGGAATCACATTGACGGAAACGAGAGCGATGTATCCGGCGGCTTCTGTCAGCGGATGGTATTTTTCTCATCCTGAGTCACGATATTTTTCTACAGGGAAAAGTCAACTTGAACAATAAGGAAGATATACCCCAATTCTGGGAGGACATCTACCTTGCAGATGACGCCGGCTGGGATATTAGCGGGCCCACGCCGGTGTTTTCAAATCTGGCTGACGACCTGTCTTTCGGTAAGGTCTGTATTATTGGGAGCGGCAAAGGACACGATGCAGTCATGTTTGCCAAGAAGAAGTTCAATGTGACGGCTGTAGATTTTGCACCAAGTACCGTTGCCTCTGTAAACCACTTTGCTGAGAAGAGCAGTGTTACTGTGGAAGTGCTTCAGGAAGATATCTTTAACCTTCCCGCAAATTATCCAGAAGCTTTTGACTATGTAATCGAGCAGACCTGTTTCTGTGCCATCAATCCTTCGCGTAGACGAGAATATGAACGTATGGTGTATGATATTCTTAAGCCAGGTGGGAGAATAATTGGTCTGTGGTTTCCATTAGACAAGAAGTTGGATGAAGAGGGACCATCATGGGGAACAACGGTGGTGGAGGTCAAAAGAATCTTTGGAAAGAGATGGACAGTTGAAAGAGAGGAGTGGCCTGCTCTTTCAATCGAGCCGCGGAAAGGGCGGGAGAAACTGATCATCTTTAAAAAAAGAGCATGATTTCCACTGAAATTTTACCGCTCGACTTGGTAAGTTTGCGGTCATGGTAAAAGAACTCAATCTTGCCGTTCGCGCTGCAAAAGAAGCCGGAGCAATCATAATGGAATATTATAAAGCCGATTATGAAATCCACGATAAAGGTTACCACAATCCCGTCACTACCGCAGATCATGCTGCAGATTCACTTTTAAAAGAGATGTTGACGGAATCATGCCCAGATTACGGCTGGCTCTCCGAAGAGACTGTGGATTCGCCGGATCGCCTTTCGAAAGAGCGGGTTTGGGTTGTAGATCCGCTGGACGGAACCAAAGAATTTATCGAGGGCGTACCTCAGTTCGTAGTGAGCATAGCGATTGTGGAAAACGGGGAGCCAGTCGTGGGTGTGTTATACAATCCAGTAACAAAAGACACTTTCGCAGCCGCAAAAGGCGAAGGTGCGTTCTTGAATGACAAGCCCATTCATTGCGTAACTAAGGATAGTGTTGGTGACATGGTAATACTGAACAGCCGTTCCGAAACACGACGGGGATTGTGGGAGCCGTTTGCAAATACATTCGGTGAACTTCGTGCCATTGGAAGCGTGGCGTATAAACTTGGACTCACAGCAGCCGGGAAAGCAGACATCTTCGCCTCTCTCCGCCCCAAAAATGAGTGGGATATTTGCGCAGGAAACTGCATTATTAACGAGGCGGGTGGTAAGCTGATTGATCTAAACGGTAATATCAGGCGATACAATCAGGAATATACAATCATTGAGCCGGGTCTAATCGCCGGAGAAACAGAAGCTGTTGCTAAAGTTATGAATGTATTCAAGGATTACGCATAATGCCTAAAACACAATCATACCCTGAAGATGCCATCCCCTGTCTGGATCGGGGTTTCATCCGCTTGGTGGATAGCATGGGCGGTGACGACGCCATCGTCCAGGCGGCTCGTGTAAGCTACGGCAAGGGGACGAGAAAAATGTCACAGGACCGTGGGCTCATCCGCTACCTCATGCGCCACCGGCACACCACTCCGTTCGAGATGGTGGAGTTCAAGTTCCACGCCAAGATGCCAATCTTCGTAGCTCGTCAGTGGGTCCGCCACAGGACTGCAAATATCAATGAGTACAGCCTGCGCTACTCCGAGGCACGGGATGAATTCTATATTCCCGATGAAGAGCACATCCTTTTCCAGAGCAAACTCAACAAGCAGGGTCGCAGCGGTGAAGTCCCGGCGGATCTTAAAAAGAAAGTACAGGATTACTTTCGTGATATTTCGGATAAGTCTTACACCATCTATTCCGAACTGAACGATGCCGGGATTGCCCGGGAGCTGGCGCGGGCTGTCCTGCCCGTAAATCTCTACACCGAGTGGTACTGGAAGAACGATCTCCATAACATCCTCCATTTCCTGAGCCTTCGGTTGGACCCTCATGCCCAGTATGAAATCCGTATTTATGCGGAAGCCATGGCAGAAATCGTGAAGAAGATTGCTCCTTTCGCTTATGAGGCGTTCAAGGACTATGTCGTCGGCGGTATGCGCTTTTCCAGCATTGAGCAAGCTCGGCTGACTGAGAAACTTCCTGATGGTGTAATTGATGATCTACTGGGTGATGCAATGTATTCCATTGTGGCAACGCTCCACCGAAACAAGCCGCGGAATGAAGATGAGCTTTTTCCGCTTTATCAGAAGAATGGCGGACAGGACAGCGAAGAAGATTTTCAGCTCAAGTGGTCGGCAGGAGAGATTGAGATGGGCAATGTCCGGGAACTACGTGAGTTCAGGTTAAAACTGGAAGGATTGAAAAATATCCGCTGAGCTGCAGAGTGAGCAAAGAAAGAAAAATTAACAAAAAATATACCCGGCACTTTCGAAGTGCCGGGTACTTAAAAGTATAGGAAAATGCTGTGAGATCAGCGTCTCAGCGGCAAAATAGTGAAGGGCACCGCAAGCGCCTCCGACAGAAATTCCTAAAGTCCGGTCTGGAAGGGTTCCACGATTACGAAATTGTGGAACTTCTCCTCACGCTTGGTACTCCCCGCCGGGATTGCAAAGCATCTGCTAAAGAAGTGTTGAAAAAGTTCGGGTCCCTCCGAAGTGTACTGGAGGCGCCGGCAGAAGAACTATCTACAGTTTATGGTATTGGGTCCAATAACGTAATTGGTTTAAAGCTGGCCCAGGCTATTGCCCTCCGGTACCTAAGAGACAAAGTTGTGGGGCAGGACTTTCTGCGTTCCTCTGAGGAAGTTATAGACTATTTGCGGCTTAATCTCCGTGACCGGAACCGGGAAGTATTCCTGGTGGTCTTTCTCAACGGGCGTAACCAGATTATGGCCATGGAGGAGTTGTTCGCCGGCACTCTTAATACTTCCGCTGTCTATCCCCGGGAGGTGATTGAACGAACGCTGAAGAATAAAGCGGCAGCACTAGTGCTCGTTCACAATCATCCGTCAGGAAATTCTCAGCCATCGACAGAAGATTTAAAAATTACTAAACGGCTGAAGGATGCTGCAGATTCTATTGATGTGACTATCCATGATCATATCATCATTGCAGGCGACAATTTTTATTCGTTTGCGGATCACGGAATTCTATAATTTCACTGTGGCAAAACAAAACATAATCGAAAAGATTGCCCAGCGATATGCTGTTGGACTTGAAAAAGGCCGAGAGGTTCACAGCGGCGATTATGTTTTTATTCAGCCGTCTTATGTGATGAGTCACGACAATACGGGTGCCATTATGAAGAAGTTTGATAAGATCGGCGCTACACAGATAGCCAATCCCCGCCAACCGGTCTTTACCCTTGATCACAATATTCAGGACCAAAGCCATGAGAACTTGGAGAAGTACCGCCGTATCGAAGCATTCGGTAGGGAGATGGGAGTAGACTTTTATCCTGCAGGTCGTGGCATCGGGCACCAGATTATCTGTGAAGAAGGATATGCTTGGCCTGGGACGATGGTCGTGGCATCTGACAGTCATTCCAATATGTACGGTGGGCTAGGCTGCCTCGGAACACCGGTTGTCCGGACAGACGCTGCCGGCATTTGGGCGTCAGGGCAGACGTGGTGGCAGGTGCTGCCTGTGGCGAAAGTGGAACTTCGTGGAAAACTTCTATCCGGCGTCTCAGGTAAGGATGTCATCGTCACTCTCTGCGGGTTGTTTAACAAGGATGAAGTCCTGAACCATGCTGTTGAGTTTGTGGGTGATGGCGTGAAAAACCTTACACTCAACGATCGCCTCACAATTGCCAATATGACTACAGAATGGGGTGTGCTGGCGGGACTGTTTCCGTGTGACAAGGTGACCATCGAATGGCTGTACAATCGGGCCGATTTTGTAATGGAGCGTGGGCTGGAAAACGTCCTATCCGATAAAGCTGGCAATGGGGGTCATCCTCGCCTGAATCACAGCCGAATTGATAAACTGAAGGGAAATATTCTTACCGCCGATCCGGATGCTGTTTACGCCAAAGAGCTGATGCTAGATCTGTCAACGGTTCGCCCCCACGTCTCAGGGCCAGACCACGTGAAAGTGATGAAGAGTCTCGTCCAAATTGAGAAGGAGGAGATCCGAATCGACAAGGCTTATCTAGTTTCCTGTGTAAACAGTCGAGTAGAAGACTTGGCAGAAGCCGCGGCGGTACTCCGAGGGGAAATGATAGCGCCACATGTAAAGTTCTACGTAGCGGCTGCCTCCAGCGTAGTTCAGGAAGAAAGCGAAAAACGTGGGGATTGGCAGATCCTTTTAAAGGCAGGTGCAAAGCCCTTGCCACCCGGATGCGGGCCGTGCATTGGTCTCGGCATCGGGATATTAGAGCCGGGGGAAGTAGGTATCTCCTCCACCAACCGTAACTTCAAGGGGCGAATGGGATCACGGGAAGCTCAGGCTTATCTTGCTTCACCGGCTGTGGTGGCTGCATCGGCCATCGCCGGGAAGATCGCTGGTCCCCAAAAGTACGACAATGTGGACGCGGTCTGGAGCATCAAAATTAATGAAACAGAGAAAAAGAAAAGTAAAAAAGCCAAGCTTCTGGAAGGTTTTCCGAAAACTGTTTCAGGGGAACTTCTGTTCTGCCACCAGGACAACCTGAATACCGATGGCATCTTTCCCAGCAAGTATACCTATATAGACGACTTCTCACCGGAGCAGCAGACAGAAGTAGTGATGGAAAATTACGATCCGGAGTTCGGGAAGATCGTTCAAAAAGGTGATATCCTCGTTGGTGGGTTCAACTTTGGTACGGGGAGTTCGAGGGAGCAGGCAGCAACGGCTCTGAAGTATAGCGAAATTCAGGTGGTGATAGCGGGGTCGTTTAGCCAAACCTATGCCCGGAATGCCATAAATAACGGTTTTTTTGTCCTGAAATGCACTGAACTGGCAGAGGATTTGAAGAAAATGTTTGGTGATGACGAACTGACAGTGCGGACAGGAATTAAAGTCACTGTTGACTTTGAGCAGTCGGTTATTCAAACGAGAGAAAAAGATTACGCTTTTCCGCCTGTTGGGACCACGGCTCAGGAGATTTTACTAGCAGGGGGTTTGGAGAGCTGGGTGAAAAAACGGATTAACAGTTAAATCGTAATGATAGTAGAAGTTTCTTAAAAAAACTCTTTACGAACTTCTGCGGTTGAATTGAAGGAGAAATATGGCTAAGTATCAAATAGCATGGCTACCCGGTGACGGAGTTGGAAATGAAGTGATGGAATGTACCCGAATGGTTCTCGACCGTTTGAGTTTTGATGCAGAGTATGTTCACGGTGATATCGGATGGGAGTTCTGGAAGTCTGAGGGTGAAGCTCTCCCGGAACGTACGAAAGAGATGATGAAGGGGACCGAATGCGCCCTTTTTGGTGCTATCACATCTAAGCCTAAGGAAGAGGCAGCTAAGGAACTAGCGTCCGAACTGCAGGACAAAGGATATATTTATTTCTCACCCATCGTAAAGCTTCGGCAGGAGTTTAACCTCCACACTAATCTGAGGCCCTGCAAGGCTTATCCCGGCAACCCGCTCAACTATAAGGATGAGATTGACATCGTCATCTTCCGCGAAAACACTGAAGGGATGTACGGCGGGGTGGAATTTTTTCCACTGCCGCAGGATGTCTTTGATGTCCTTGATGCCAATCATCCCAAGATGAAGAAGTTCGAGCAGTTCGGTGTGGAGAATATCGCCTTATCCACCCGCATCATGACGAAGCAAGGGTGCGAGAACATCGTGAATAAAGCTTTCCAATATGCTCAGAAGTTTGGCAGAAAGTCCGTTACAGTAGTGGACAAGCCAAACGTTCTTAGGGAGACGGGCGGCTTGATGATCCGGACAGCCCGGGAGGTGGCCAAGAAATATCCAGGGATCGATCTTTGGGAGACCAATATTGATGCCCAGTGCATGTGGCTCGTCAAGAATCCGGAAGACTACGAGGTGATTGTGGCGGAGAACATGTTCGGCGATATTCTTTCCGATCTGGCAGCACAACTCATAGGCGGACTGGGATTCGCCTGCTCCGCAAATATCGGTGACGAGTACGCCGTCTTTGAACCAACCCACGGCTCGGCGCCAAAATACTTCGGGCAGAACAAAGTGAATCCAACCGCCATGATTCTCACTGCCAAGATGATGCTGGACTGGCTGGGTGAAACCAACATGGCTGACAATCTTGAGCGGGCAGTTGCTGAAGTCATCTTCGAGCGGAAGGTGGGGACGTACGACATTGGACTTGATAATACGAGTCTTGAGGTGGCTGAGGCTGTAGCCGAAAAACTATAGTTGGACTATTCCTCTCGCAGCATAGAAATCTCTTCCGAGGAGAGCAGCAAACGGTCATCACCGCTCTCGATGATTGCCTCGCCATTTTCCGCCACGCCTGAAAAAATACCGGCCATTTCTTGACTCTCACGGAAGAAACTCACGCTTTTATGCAAATGAGC
>Ga0066369_10000424_pt1 | contig 18253 bp, 18 predicted proteins | sample Knorr_S7_td_Bott_FD_70972 | JGI IMG/M metagenome (GOLD analysis project Ga0066369, IMG submission 70972) | Marine microbial communities from Southern Atlantic Ocean transect - Knorr_S7_td_Bottom_ad_4513_LV_A | ecosystem: Environmental > Aquatic > Marine > Oceanic | place: Southern Atlantic... | reverse complement strand
CGGGAAAATTGCAGCCGGAACCTATGATGTGAAATGGTATGGTCAGGATAAGTTTGGAAATAAAGTCCCAAGTGGTGTTTATTTCTATGAAGTTCGTTCAGACAATCGTACTGCTACAGGAAAAATGTTGTTACTGAAATAACATTTTTTACACACATTTATTAAAAATAAACTATCTAAACAGCCTCGTTTTACGGGGCTGTTTAGTATATAAGACAACCTAAATGAAAAAAATCACCCTATTCTCCCTTTTAATTGCAACGATAGTTCTCGCTCAAAAAGGCACAATTACAGGAAAGGTATCGGATGCAGCGAACGGGTCTCCCCTGATTGGAGCCAATGTTGTTTTGGAAGGTACATCCCAAGGAGCCGCTACAGATGGAGAAGGCAGATATACAATTTTACAAGTGGACGCTGGAGATTATTCCGTTATGGTTTCGTATATTGGATATCAGGTTTTAAAAGAAGATGCTATCGTCAAATATGGAGAAACTCTTTTATTGAATTTAGAACTCGAACCGAAAGTTATTCAGATGGAAACCTATGTGGTTACTGCCTCCAGACGACGGGAAAGAATCGAAGATGCACCCGCAGCAATATCCGTTATTTCAAAAGCGCAAATTCGAAGAGAAAGTAATACGAATCTAGGAGATTACTTAAAAGGGACTAAGGGGATAGACTTCACTCAGTCTGGTATTGATAGTTATAATATGACAGCACGCGGGTTTAATTCATCATTTAGCTCCCGCCTTTTAACTCTGACAGATGGTCGAATGGCTAATGTACCATCTCTCCGCCTTACTGCTTATAATGTGATTCCTGTGTCCTTTGAAGACGTAGAACAAATTGAAATTGTACTGGGACCAGCTTCGGCTCTTTATGGGCCCAATGCCCATAGTGGTGTTTTGAATATTGTAACATCTTCACCTATTCGAACTCAGGGCACAAGTATTAATATTCAAGGTGGCCTATTAAGTCAAAATGATACAGACCTCCTAAAAAAATTCACTTTTCGCACGGCTCATAAATATCGTGATATTGGTTTTAAAGTTTCAGGTGTGGCTCTTGCCGGACAAGATTGGACACATTATAATCCAGATGAATATGAAGGCCATGATCCTGCATTTATTGGGCGAGCAAATCAAATTCATGATAATCTGGATCGAGGAGGACTCTTGGCCGATGATTCGAATCCAATTTTTCTAGAATCCATGATCAATCAAGTCGATGGGGCAAATGAAACATGGATCGGCAACTATTGGGGAGATCATATTGAAACATATGGTGAAGAGGGTTCCCCAGTCATAACTCAAGACATGATAGATGACGCTGCAAGTGATGAATTCAATCGTTTTACCTTAGACAATGGAACCATTCTTTGGTTTGTGACCGCAGATAAAATTGGACATACCTATGCCGATGGAATTGACAATGATGGCAATGGTGCAATTGATGAAGGAATTGATATTGGGGTGGATGATCGGATAGAATCCTGGTATGATGGAATTGACAATGATGGCGATGGACTTATCGATGAAGCGGATGAAATAGGAAACGCCTGGTTGGATCGATTTGGGAGTAATATCGAGGGTGTCCCCTATTTAACAATTATGGAATCTCCCGACTCCATCTGGTCTGTTTTGGACTCCACACATAAATATGGTTTCGGAAAATATAAATATGATTCAAATGGGAATATTGTTTTTGATACCAATGATAATGGAGAATATGATGATAATTGGGGTTCGAATGGTCAAGATGATGATAATGATTGGGGACCGTTTAAGGATGATTTGGGGAATGCATATCATACACCCACAGAACCTTTTGTAGACTTAAATGGCAATAATCAATATGATGAAGATGTTGGAGAACTATGGTCCGATTTCCTGAATACTTATTTTGATTATGGTCTAGATGGTATACCAAATACAGGCGATTATGGAGAAGGAAATGGTGTTTGGGATAGGGAAACATTTTCGGATGACAATGAAAATAATGTTTGGGATATTTTTTCATCTAACGATTTAGATGGTGATGGAATGCCCAGCGTAGGAGAAGTTGGTGTTGACGAATTTGACGAACGCGATTTTTCCATGAACTATGGATCTTTGAGTAATATTTATAAAGATGCTAATGATGATGGGATTGATGATTTCCCTGAATTTAAGGTACGGAATTATCGATATGATTTTCGACTGGATTGGGAACCGAATTCTGATTTGACTGTGAGTTTATCTCACGGGTTCGCATGGGCACGAAATATTAATATCACTGGTATTGCCCGATATTTAGCAGATGGTTGGATCTACCGATATTATCAAGCTAAAATGCGGTATAAGAATTTCTTTTTTCAAACTTACTTGAATTCAAGTTATTCTGGAAATCCGGACCACCCAACCCGAAATCTTGCCACTGGAAGTATTATTTTCGACAGGTCTAAAAAATTTAGTGCACAATTACAGCATGTGAATGAATGGGATAATGGTGATCTCCGATTCGTCTGGGGCGTTGATTATTTTCTTACCCTTCCAGATACTCGAGGCACAATTTTATCTGATAAAAATTTTACAGATTTAAGAGACAATAATGGTAATGGAGAGGCAGGATCCCCTTACATCTTTGATGATAAAAACGATAATACTTGGTACGATTCAGGTGAAAGGTTTACTCGCTGGTCTACAGAAAATGGTACAACAGGTGGAATCATAAAAGATTCGATAGGCGTGAACAGTGATGGGACCATATTATATGATGACGCTGTTCGAAATGCTATTGCAGACGGATTTGATAATGACGGCGATAGTGATGACTTTAATGATTTAAATGGAGATGGGATTCCAAATTATATCGATTCAGATAATAGCGGAGAATTTGAATTAGGCGAAACAGTTGAACCTGGCGTTCAATGGTTAGGTGAACAACGATTTATGGTTTATGCTGACGGAGTGGATAATGACGGCGACGGAAAGATAGACGAAAATATTGATGAAGGTATAGATGAAGCTTCCGAAGATAATCGATATACAGTGAATGAACTCGGCGCTTATTACCAGATTAATTGGAAATTTAGTAAAAAATGGGAATTCATTCAGGCTACGAGATTTGATATCCATGACCGTCTCACCAGTATGATAAAATTCAACAATCAAGGTTATGGAATGGGATATAATCCATTTGACTGGGAATTCGACTTTGGCCAAAAAGATGGACTTCAACTTTCACCAAAAATCGGGATCGTTTATCGTCCCAAACAGAATCAGAACTTCCGTCTCACCTGGGCAACTGCTTTTAACACGCCTACAAATCAGGCGTTATTTTTAGATATTTTTGTAACACGGGTCTCGATTTTTAAAGTTTATGCCCGTGGTGCCAGTGGGGGTTATATCTTTCCAAAAGATTCACTGGGAAACCCTTACTATTATAGCACTGAAGAATTCAAATATTTACCTGTCGATACCAGTGAAAGCATATTCTTCTATCCATCAACTGATCCAAAAATTCCAGGGTTCTTTGGCCAAAATGTTACTGACCTTCCAGAAATTGAAGCCGAAATCGTTAAGTCTTGGGAATTGGGATATAAAGGCAGATTGAACCAACGCATGTTTGGAACATTGGATATTTATACAAGCCACTACAGTAGTTTTGTAAGCCCTGTCACATTCATAACACCCATTGTAATAGAAAAATCCGTATTGGAAACTGATTATGATGGTGATAGCCTCATAAACACTATTGGTGATCTTGAAAACAATAATATCATCGACCAAGATGACTACGATGAAGCTTTCAATCATTGGCGTAGTGGCATAAAAGGTATAACTGCCATGGACACAATTCCCGGGTATACCCCACCTGTTGTGGTAGGCTATATTAATTATGGGGAAATAGATATGTGGGGATTTGATGCAAGCCTAACAACACTCATCAATCTTGAAATGTCTCTAGATCTAACCTATTCTCATTTAGGTATGACAGAATTTTATAATCCAATTACAAAAGCAAAAGACCCCGTGAATGCGCCACGGCATAAAGCAGGAATGAAATTTCAATATAATCCAAGGCGGTATCCATTTACAGCATCTTTAAACGCAAGATATGTGGATGGATTTAAATGGTCTTCCGGAATTTATTTTGGTAACATTAAACCTTATACAATTTTTGATCTTCATTTTGGATATGAAGTCAACCAATTTATGAAAGCGAATTTTACCATTTCTAATGTATTGAATCACCGACATACTGAGATAATCGGTGGACCATCTCTTGGACGAGTGATCCTCTTAAGACTTCAGACTAAATTTTAATATAAAAAAGCCCTTTAAAGGGCTTTTTTATGAAACTAAAGCAGGACAATTTAAGCCCTGAAAGCGGGGGAACTGCCAAAACTCATTTCCATTATCCTGCTGTTAAATCCGAGACGTAAATTAGGTGGTGTCTCCACATCCATCAAGCAGATTATAATATTTCCATTGCAAATTATAGAACTAAATGATATTTCATTTTCTCGAATCCATTGATAAAAGGATCCTGATTTGGATCAATCAAACTTTGTCAAATTATGGTTTTGATTTTTTCATGCCTTTGATAACGAATGAGAATAATTGGATAATTCCTATTCTTTTACTTGTCATTTATTTAGGGCTAATCGGGGGGAAACGTGGACAAATTGCATTGGTATTAATGATTTTGGCAATAGGAATAACAGATTCATTTAGTTCTTATGTTTTAAAGCCCTATTTTGCCCGTATAAGGCCATCGTATACATTAATTGATTCCATTAACTTACTTGTTTCTAAAGGTGGGAAATGGAGTATGCCATCAAATCACGCTGGGAATATTTATGCCTTCGCAGTTATTATATCCTATTTTTATAAAAAGTGGAAATTCCCAATTTATTTTTTAGCTGGAATTGTAGCTTTATCACGGGTTTATGTGGGAGTACACTATCCTGCAGATGTACTTGTAGGTGGATTATTGGGCTATCTGGTATCTTGGACTATTCTCACGCTGTGGGTAATTTTAAAAATGCGAGAATTAAAACGTGGGAAAATGTGGGTATGGTACGAAAAAGAGTACCCGAATAACATCTGTTAATTCGGAAGTACGTCTTTAGGTGGTTTCATACCAAAAGGTGAAAATCCTTCATTCCGATTTGGCATTGTAATTTCACCATGTTTTGCTTCAAATTTCTTAATATTATCATTTAAAGCACCCAGGAAAGCTTTTGCGTGTTGCGGTGCCATAATAATTCTAGAATGAACCTTAGCTTTCGGCACGCCCGGAAGAATTCGTGTGAAATCAAGAACAAATTCAGCCGTTGAATGAGTCACAACAACAAAATTTGCATATTCTCCAGAACTTATTTTTTCATCCAATTCGATATTAATCTGCTGGATTTTCTTTTTATCATTATCCATGGTTAGGTACCTATCTTCCAGATTTCAATTTTGAATCCCTTTCATTGAATTCTTCCCAGTCATCATTTATTCCATCAAACTGGGTATAATCTTTAATGCCTTCATTTTCTTCAACATTTTTGGGGTGAAGTTCATTTTCATAAATATTAAAAAGATCTTTTTTCTTTTCATATTCACTTGGATCGCCCTCCTCCTCTTTTGTTTGATCTAAATCATCAATATCATCACTGTAAACTTTCGGATCAAAAAAATCTAAATTTTCTACAATACCATTCGCCATGAGGAATTCGAGAAAATCGAGATATTTTCTATTTTTCAGATCAACAGAACAATTAGGGCATTTCAGAGATTCTTTAAGATCAATCTCTTCAATTGTATTTTCGCATACAGGACAGATTAAGCCTTCAAGCATTTGTATTTCCTTCTAAAATCGGCGGTTAATATAATTGAGTGCATCCCTATCAGCAATACATTTACCGGGATAATAAATGCACTTAAATTCTTTATTAAAAGCTTTGCCATTATTAAAAATAAATTTCAAGAGAGACCCAATACCCGTTCTATCGTTTCATAATTATTTTCAAAAAATCCCGAAGATGACTGTTGGATCACCATTGTATAAAATTCTTCTGCAAAAGATGACTGAAATCCGATTTTAATCGGGATATCCAAATTAGCTGCTAAAAACATTAATGTTGGATTAATAGTTTGATTCATATCCACCAAAGCATCATAGTTGGTTGTTTTTATCCTATCTAAAACTGAAAATGATTTAAGGGTACCCCACCAATTAAGGTCATCATCAGAATAGGTAATAATATAAGGTTTCAAATTTTCTGGATAAAATGGTAATCCGTTTTGATGAATGACATACCGAATCTGACGGTTTTCATTCTCCATATCTCTTTTTACTAGATGAGCTACAACCTGTGCAGTCTCCTTTTCTGCTGGTAAAAGAAATAAAATGCTATTTGCTCCAGACCCACCCTGACCAATTTTGACAAGTTTTTCATGTTGTTTATTTTTTTTCAGGGTTGTCCACCACAGAAGCCATTTCATTCTCCATGGGATTTTCATACGAGAATATAGTAAGAGTAAAGCAAGGTTAAAACTCCTGTGAAGTGTTATCTATAATCGAATAAATTCAGGATTCGAATTCCAATGAATTATTTATTTTAATTAAAGAGACTTATTATTATGCCATTCAGTAAAAAATTATTATGGGGCGGACTCGGTTGGGTTATGGGTGGTCCAATTGGTGCTATTTTAGGATACGCTTTTGCATCCATGGGCGAAAATCAATCGGCACAATGGACCGGGGCAGCTAGAACCGGAGATGCTTACACCCAAACCAAATCTGCAGATTTTATAATTTCTATTCTCGTGCTCTTCGCCAAAGTCATGAAAGCAGATGGCCAACTTCTAAAATCTGAATTAGACTATATTAAGAAATTTCTTCTCCAGCAATTTGGGGCCCAACAAACCAATAAATTCATGGTTCTGTTTAAAGATATCCTAAAGCAGGAATATCCACTGAAAGATGTTTGTAGACAAATTCAACGTTCTATGGATCACCCAAGCCGATTAGAATTGATTCATGTCTTATTTGGATTATCAGCAGCTGATGGGCATGTTCATCCTGATGAAGTTCGTGTAATTCAAACAATTTCGAATTATTTAAATATTAATTTGCGAGATTATGAATCTATTAAAGCCATGTTCGCAAAGGATGAATCAGCGAATTATAAAATTCTTGAGTTAAGTAAATCAGCTTCTAACCAAGAGGTGAAAAAAGGATATCGTAAAATGGCAAATAAATATCACCCTGATAAAGTTGCGCATCTTGGAGTGGAATTACAGAATTTAGCTGAAGATAAATTCAAAGCTGTGAATGATGCATATCACCAAATAAAAAAAGATAGAGGCATGTCATGACAATAGAAGATGGAAGATGCAGGATTGTAAAAGTGGCAGTGGTAGAAGCCGTGGCAGTTGCAGTTTTCCATTCACCCTCTCATTTTTTACCCAAATTCCTAATCCAAATTCCAAATGACTATTACTAAAGAACAAGTTCTTCAGAAAATTCCTGAACAACCCGGACAATTTCCATTCACGCGTGGTATTTATTCGGAGATGTATAAACATCGTCTTTGGACCATGAGACAATACGCTGGATTTACATCTGCTGAAGAATCGAATTTTCGATATAAGTATTTATTAAATAATGGTGTCATGGGACTGTCGGTTGCATTCGACCTACCGACCCAAATAGGGTATGATTCAGACCATAATATGTCTCTGGGTGAAGTTGGGAAAGTAGGTGTTCCTATTTCAAGTTTAAAAAATATGGAAACACTTTTTCATGAGATTCCTTTGGATCAAGTATCCACATCCATGACCATTAATGCAACCGCTCCTATCCTTTTAGCATTTTATATTGTAGCAGCAGAAAAGCAAGGTGTATCTGCAGAGAAACTGCGAGGGACTATCCAAAACGATATTTTGAAAGAATATGTTGCTCGAGGCACTTATATTTATCCCCCAATAAAATCCATGCGATTGGTCACGGATGTATTTGAATTTTGCGCAAACCATGTTCCTAAATGGAATACAATTTCAATTTCTGGGTATCATATCCGAGAAGCAGGGAGTTCAGTTGAACAAGAGCTAGGTTTCACGTTCGCCGACGGAATAGCTTATGTTCAAGCCGCAATTAATAAAGGATTAGATCCTAATAATTTTGGTGCACGACTTTCATTCTTTTTTAATTCTCATAACGGATTTTTAGAAGAAGTTTCCAAATTCCGAGCTGCTCGAAAATTATGGGCCACCATCATGAAAGACCGTTTTGGAGTTACGAATAAAAAAGCACTCATGTGTCGCTTCCATGTCCAAACAGGTGGCTCTACTCTAACCGCTACCCAAATTGATAATAATGTTGTGCGAACTACGATACAAGCCCTCTCCGCTGTTCTGGGCGGAACTCAATCTCTCCATACCAACAGTCGGGATGAAGCCTTGTCCTTGCCGACAGATGAAGCTGTGAAATTAGCATTAAGAACGCAACAGATCATCGCCCACGAAAGTGGGATTTCTGAACATGTCGATCCATTTGGCGGTAGTTATGTTGTAGAAGAAATGACAGATAATTTTGTGAATGGCGCCACAAAAATTATTGAAACAATTGATCAAATGGGTGGCGCGATTTCTGCAATTGAGAATGGTTGGATCCAAGAAGAAATTTCACGCAGTGCATACGAATACCAAAAAAATATAGATTCAAAAAAGCAGATAATTGTTGGCGTGAATCAACATGAAGATCCTGAAGAAGTTGATCCTGAATTATTGGAAATTGACCCGCAAAAAGTCAATGCGCAAATTGAGTCTGTCACAACTCTGAAATCGTCTAGGAATAACATTCAGGTTTCTCAACAATTGAGCCGACTCAAAACAGCTGCCGAATCCGATAATAATGTAATGCCTATCATTATTGATTGTGTTAAAAATGACTGTACGCTGGGAGAAATTGCAGACACATTTCGATCGGTTTTTGGAGAACATCAGTCCCATTAATCTCCCGTGACACGAGCAGCTTCAATTATTTCTACTGTGCTTCATCCTATGATGGTGACACCGGCTACTTTTGGACTTCTTATATATACAGGGAATTCAATTCCTGAAAACGCGCACTTACTTTTTATCATCGCATTTTTCTTTTCAACAATTTTGGCTATTGCCACAGTCTATTATATGAAACAAAAAGGGATTGTGAGCAACATGGATGTTTCAATTCGAGAAGAACGTGTTCAGCCCTTAATCCTTGGGTCATTTTATTGCGGATTGGGATTCCTTTTATTAAAATATTTTAATGCACCTGCTCTCATCCAAGGTCTCATGTTTTGTTATGCTTTTAACACGGCTATCGTTTGGTTCATTACACGAAAATGGAAAATTTCAATTCATGCTATTGGTCTGAGTGGACCTTTAGTGGCTCTCTGGATTCATGGATTCCACTTCCCAGTATTCATGGGGATTGCCTTAGTTTTACTTTGCGTTTCCAGGGTGATTCTGAAAGCACACACCCCTGCACAAGTGATTGCTGGTGCAGGAATGGCAATGAGTCTTGCCTATATTGAATTAACACTTCTTTTTTTATAAAAATGATTTTTACAAACCTCATCCAAACCAATCTCCGAACAAAAATTTTTGGAAAAGAAATCGAATATTACCAACGTTTGGAATCCACCAACGAAGAAGCTTCGGAACTCATTGAAAATGGCGAAGCAACCCATGGTATGATAATCATCACTGATCATCAATTTAAAGGAAAGGGCCGAAGTGGGAATTCCTGGTTTATGAGCCCGAGTAAAGGGATTGCAATGTCACTCATTTTATTGGAATCACTTTCATTTAAAATCGCTAAATTAATTCCACTAGTCGCTGGAATTGCAATGGCAAAGACCCTCAATAATCGCGGATTTTCACCCAAACTGAAATGGCCAAATGATATTTTACTAGACAAAATAAAAGTGGGTGGTATATTATGCGAAAGTAAAATTTCCGGACAATCTGTAAATAGTATGGTTATTGGAATGGGACTCAATGTAAATGAGACTAAATTGGATTTTCCGGAAGATCTAAACGAATCTACCACTTCCCTTTCAATTGAGAGTGGTCATGCTCATCAGCGAGAGTTGATTGTAGCAATTTTTATTACTTATTTTGAACGCTGCTTTGAAATATTACAAAACTCTCCCGAAGAAATCATTTCAGAATGGACATCCTTTTGTGGACATTTAAATCAAAACGTTTCATTCCGATCCAAAGGTATTCTACAATCCGGTTTATTTAAAGGAATAGATAATTTCGGACAAGCACGAATCATGATCGATGGAAATGAGCGGATGTTTCCTTCTATTGTTTTAGACTAATTTCACATGATGAAGAAAAGTTTAATTATTTTCATTTTAATATTTAAAATCCTACCAGCTCAGGAATTGCCATATGGTGTACCAAATTATTTTGAATTGAGCCCAACTGGATCTTTTTACAAAATCAACCTTTCGGTTCCATCATTATTCCCAAATGATATTCTTAATTTGATTGAACCCATCCATTTTAAGTCTCATAAAATATATTTTTTGGAATTGAAATTGGAAAAAGTGGAAGCATTTCACTTTGAATTAATCAATTCTCTTTTTTCAGAAAATTTGACCCTTAATTTTATTGACCTGAATACCACCGGTTGGGTTGGTCCTTATACAAAAAATATCATTGTAAATAATTCACCTTTTATTTCGGGCCAAATGAAAACAGATCGAATTTTGATTGAAATAAGTATACCCATAGGCCAGGAACCCAAGTTCCCAATCCAAAAAATACTCCATCCAAAGAGACCCAAACATTTTGAACAACCCATCCCAATTCGTACACTACGATCTCGCGAATCTAATAATAAAATATTACTTTGTGGATATTGGCCTCCCTCGAATGAATGTATCCGACCCTTTAGTCGGAATGAGTTATTTAATCCAAATGGATGGATCGGTGAAAATTGGGAAGATAGTGGTTATGATATAGTTTCATTTTTTCCCAATTTTACACCACCGGATTGTGATAATTGTGGTCAAGGGAATGGGGATTTAGAAGTGGATTACCAAGACACTTCCGATGATTGGTGGAATATTGTAGATAGTATTAATCCTATTGCCATCATAACATTTAGTAGAGGATATATCGATTATAGCTGGGAAATGGAATGGAAATATTATAATTCCATAAACTGGGTTCCCGATTTTACACCACCCACTTTACCTACTCCGAGTCCTCCTGATTCAACTTGGCCTACAAACTCTCCCCGGTTTTCTTCTCTTCCCTTGGATTCAATCGTAGCTGCTATCGATTCAGCAAATCTTGGGCTCAACCCTTATATCGACTATTCAAATGGGGCAGGAAACTATTTATCTGAATTTCTAGGGTATCATGGCGTTTGGTATAAGGCCCAAATGGATTCAGCGGATGTCCCATGCTACACCGTTGGACACGTTCATGTAGGCGGTCTTATCGGTTGGGAAACAGCTCATGAAGCAGCTAAAATAACCTTAAGAGAAGTAATAAAGGTTGTAGATGAATTCAAGGATCTTCCCGGTGATATCAATGAGGATGGCGTGGTTTCAATCATGGATATGCTTTTGATTATTTCGCATATTCTTGGATATAATATTTTGAGCGAAAACGAGGAGGTTCTTGCTGACATAAATATTGATTCTGTAATTGATATTTATGACCTGATGCTAATCTCAAACATCATTTTAGATTTTAATTAATAAATCAAAATCGGTATAAAGGTGACACCTTAATATTTATTTCAAACCCTTGAAATTTGTCCTTTAAATCCTTTTCCAGGGATTGGGAGCAAGCCACAATCTTCTTTTGACTCAAGCCTACTTTTACGTTGATCCCAAATAATATTACACGATGGTTTTCTGTTTCAACCACACGAATATCATGGATGTCTGTGATTCGTTCATCCTTTTCCCAGTTTTGATTTAGAAACGATTGAATATCTTGAACCAATGGATTTCCCGGTTGAACCGGATCCATGTGAACCGTGGGTTCCACGCCCAGAGCCTGTTCCAGTTTTTCTTCTACTTCTTCTGAAATATCATGAGCTTCAGCAGTTGTCTTCTCAGAATCAATTTCCACATGAACACTTATAAATTTGTCATGTCCATAACTATGAACGGTGATATCGTGGGCACCCAAAACGCTATCCACATCCATAACTATTTGTCGAATGGTTTCTACTTCTTCCGATGTTGGCGGTTTACCGATGAGATCATCCACTGCATCTTTGGAAATTTCAAATCCGGTATAGATTAAAAATAAGGCCACACCCAAGCCGGCCCAACCATCTACAGCAGGATAGCCATATTTTCCTGCAATGAGTGCCACCACAACCAACAAACTGGAAATGGCATCGGTGCGGTGATGCCACGCATCTGCGTGAAGTGTGCCTGAGGCGATTTTTGATGATAAGAATTCCGCATATCGAGCAGTGATCTCTTTCAATATAATCGTAGAACCCAATGCAATTATCATCCACCATTCAGACGTAACTAGCTCAGGATGTCTAATTCTGTCTATGGCCGCTTCTATAAATTCAATCCCGGCCACCATCAACAATACAGCAATAATCAACGTGGCAATATACTCTGCTCGACCGTGGCCATAAGGATGTTCCACATCTGCCGGTTTTTCTGATTCTTTGAATCCCCAAATCACGACCATAGATGAAATAACATCAGATAAAGTATGAACTGCATCGGCAATCACACTTACCGCCCCCACCATGAGCCCAATGGTTATTTTTAAAATAAATAAAATTGTATTTACAAAGACCGAAACCCAACCCTGAAAAACACCGATTTTCGTACGGTAAATTTGAGCAGATTCTTTGGTTTTAGGGACGAAGTGATTTGTTAGGGTTTCAAACATGATATTTGTTAATTCAAATTAATATCTAATCGATCTAAGGGACTTTTAATTCGATCGAATGACACTTTGGCAATATGGGTATATATTTGTGTTGTCTCTAATCTTTTATGTCCCAGCAATTCCTGAATAAATCGTATATCTGTCCCATTTTCTAATAAGTGTGTTGCAAAACTATGGCGTAATGTATGAACCGTTGCATGTTTTTTTATTCCTGAATTTTTTACTGCTTTTTTCATAATCGATTGTACAGAACTGGCACTATATCTTCCACCTTTTTGTCCTTCAAATACATATTTTGACGGTTGATATTTTTTCAAATATTGAAGCAATACACATTTCAATGACTGGGACAATACGGACTGACGATCCTTATTTCCCTTTCCCATTTTTACAACAATAAGATTCCGGTCAAAATCAATATCCTGAACCTGAAGAGATAGAAGTTCATTTAATCGAATCCCTGATGAATAAATGGTCATTAAAATGACTTTATGCTTTAGATTTATTACCGAATTTAAAATTCGAGTTACTTCCAATTCTGAAAGTACAACAGGTATTTTTTCTTCTATTCGAAATCGAATTTCTAATGATGAAGGTATTGGTTTATTTAATACATCCACAAAAATAAATTTTAAAGCAGCTACAGTTTGTTTCATGGAAGAAATGGATCGCTTTTTATTTTTCTTTAAATCGTATAAATAATTCTCAACTATTTCATCATTTACCTTTGTAACTTTTTCGATAATAAGCCAACTCGCAAAATGATTTATAGCAGATAAATAGGATGCAACAGTTCGTTCGCTATAGTTACGAATCAGGAGTTTTTGTTTGGCAGATTTTAATAAATGGGCTTTTTGCATAATTATGCGGTTAAAACACAATAATAAATTAAAGAGTAAACCCGCTAAACGCAATAATTGGGTTTAGTAAGACGTTGTGCTTAATTAATATTCAAAGAATATTTGTACTTGATTTTTGTAACACCGTTTTCTGTTGCATCTAACTGATAGAAGGATAAATAAACTCAAATAATTATGGTAAAATTTACAAAAACACTAAAAATGAATGCCAGCGCTGATAGGGTCTGGGAAATATTCGCACATGGATTTAACGAAGCTCACAAATGGATGGCTTCAGTGCCTCATTCCTATGCTCAGACTAATGGTGAGTCATTTGACGGTGCTCATTCAGACGGACGTGTGTGTGAACTAAGTTCTGACCAAAAAGGTATGAAGGCTTCGGAAAAGTTCTTGGCGTATAACGAAGATAATAAAACTGCTACAGTTCAAATTGATTTTGTTAATACTCCTTTCTTTTTTCCCGTTAAATTCAACATACTTAATTTTTCGTTACGAGAAATCGATGACGATCAATCTGAAATGACTTGGAAATTTCGTTCGAATATCAAGCCCTTAGGACTTCTCTTATGGCCACTTCTTAGAATTGGGTTTGGAAAGTTTGTTGGAGATATTATGGAGGAATTACAATTTTATGTAGAGAACGGTACCGCTCACCCTAGGAAGATGAAAGCAATGGAAAAGAATTAAACACCCCAAAGCCTAAACTACATTAAAACGCAATTTAGCAAGACGGTAGGCGACATAATTCCAAGGTTCTTCTCGGAATAAGATGCGAATGAACAATAAAAAAAATCTCAAAATATTATCTTTTAACCTAGGATTATTTAATATTCAAATTTGTGGACTTTCCCTTTATAAGCCTACAAAGTACATCAATGAAAGATTGAAATATATTCCAAACGAGATTATTAAAGCCAATTCTGACATTGTGGGCTTTCAAGAGATTTATAATAAACATCACCAAGAATATGTTATTAATGAATTAAAAAGCGAATACCCTTACCACTTCTTAAAAAATGGGGCGAGGTTAAAATTTGATAGTGGATTGATGCTTTTATCAAAATATCCTATTACAGATGGTACATTTCATCCATTCAACGAAAACAGCTTTGATGAGAAAATATTTGTTAATAAAGGTTTTTTGACTTGTGATATTTTTATAAAAGATTTTGGAAAAATCAATTTTATAAATACACATCTTACTTCAGGTGGTACTTTACAAGAGCAGGATTCTAAAAAGATAGTAAAAATTAGAGACACTCAGATTACACAAATCCACGAGACTGTATTAAATAATAACTCGCCTAGCATAATTTTAGGAGATTTTAATTCAGGTGAACAGATTTCACCTTCTAATTATCAGAATCTAATAAATAATGGATTTGTAGACTCAAATTCAAAAAGTGGATTAAATAATTATACATGGGATAGTAAAATTTATCTTAATAAGAAAGGAACTCATTCTAATTCTATTTCTCAAAAAATTGACCACATATTTTTGCAAAATACTTTATTAAAAAAAGTAAATATTTTATCTTCAGAAATAATATTTACAGAATCAGTTTTTGAATTGAATGGCAATAAAATCCACCTATCAGATCATTTTGGAATCCAAACTGAATTAGTTGTACAATAGGGTCTATTGCTCCATTGCGTTCCGCAACACATCGCATATCCTAAAATGTTATAATAATCCCTTTATTTTATAAAGTTTATTCACACCACCCCGAGCCAAGGCATATTCAAATGACCACTTAATACAGGCGGAACCGATTTTTCCATCTTTCCGAATGGCGATGTAAGCAATCTGAAAATCGGGATTTCCATTGTGTCTTTTGATGACACGATTCAATGCTTCTTCACAGGCAGCGGTTGGGTCGTATCCTTGGCGCATGAGTTCTACAACTAAGAAACTTCCGGTCGTTTTGATAACTTCTTCACCCAGCCCTGTGGCGGCGGCACAACCGATTTCATTATCCACAAAAAGGCCCGCGCCAATTATTGGACAATCCCCAACTCTCCCGTGCATTTTGTAAGCCCAGCCACTTGTGGTGCATGCACCGGCCAAATCGCCATTCTTATCTTGGGCCAATACAGAAATAGTGTCATGTGTTTCGTGAGGTGTCATTTCACGCTGTTTCTTTTTCCACTTTTCCCATGCTGCTTTGGATTCATCCGTAAGCAAATCCATTTCTTCAAATCCTTGGGAGAGTGCAAACTGGCGTGCTCCTTCCCCAACCAGCATTACATGCTTGGTCTCTTCCATCACTTTTCGCGCCACCGAAACAGGATGTTTTATATTTTGCAAAAAAGCGACTGATCCGGCATTGCCGGTAGAATCCATAACGCATGCGTCTAAAGTAACATTGCCTTGTTTGTCTGGAAGTCCGCCAAAACCAACGGTTGTAATGGTTATATCTGCTTCAGGGATGCGGGCTCCTGCTTCAGCCGCATCCATAGCATTGCCCCCATTTTGGAAAGAAATTAATCCAGCTTCATTGGCGGGGAGACCGTGGTCCCAAGTGGATAAAATAATTGGATTGTTTTTATTTGTTTTAATTTTAGTCTTTCCAAACACGGCTGATGGTGCCGCCAATCCTATGGCGCTGGTTTTTATAAAATCCCTACGTTTCACACCCACACTCCATTCAATCCTCCCATAATCATGAGCCCTACAAATTGATAACCGGTATTTATAAAATAAAATGTCCACGATTTGCCTTCGTACGAAACTGCATTTAAGGAATAGGTGGCGATGTAGCCCAGCCAAAGCCAGAAACCGGCTGTGAGTCCAATGGCAAGATTAGACATTCCCGAATCACCGAAAACAACTTTCATAAAATCAACCATGTACGCGGTAATAAATGCCATGACCAATCCACCAATAAATGAAATAATAAACGGTTTGGCACCGGGACCTTTTTCCTTCATTTCTTTCAGTTTTTCATCTGAAAATCCCATGGCTTTGATCCATGGATTTGCAAACATCACCGGTGAATACCATAATCCGCCAATGATGAAAAAAATAACAGCCAAAACGAGAACGGCTAAATAGTTGATTGTTGGTTCGTACATGAGGATCTCTTTGATTAACAGGGCGCAATTTATCATATGGTAAGGTGGCAACACCATATATTTACAAAACATCGCTCATCGATTATGAACAAATCAATTTAGTCAAAATACTATTTTTTATTTTTTTTGAAAAATTATATCTATATTTGATAGACTCATTATGGAATCACCAAACCAATAGGAGAAAAAAATGAACCTTAACAGACTTTTCAAAATAAATACGGCGGTGGCTGGACTGTTTGGCATTGGGTTTGTCATTGCACCCATTGCAGTCATGACGCCTTATGGTATATCACAGGATGCCATGGAAGCGTCTGTAAATATGGCCAGGTGGTTTGGCTCTGCCAATATTATGATAGCGCTAATCGCTTGGTTTTTGAGCAATTCCCCTGATTCCGATTCAAAAACGGCGGTGGCGAAAGCAATGAGTATTGGGTTTGGCATTAGCGCTGCGGTCAGTATCCTCAATCAATTGTCAAGTGAGATTGGCCCCCTTGGCTGGTCGACTGTTGCCATTTTTGCGATTTTTCAACTGGCGTATGGCAAATTTGGTTATTTAAATAACCAAAAATAATGGTGAGACGGTTCACCAGATAGTAGGTATTTCTACCCTTCATTAACTCAAAGTAAAAAGTAGTTCCGCTGTTACCCATGCGAAGGTTTGAAACCTTCGCATGGGTATTAAATCAAGAATCGTAAGCGGCAATTCCTGTTTCAGCTTGCCCAATAATCAAAGTATGCATTTCGTGGGTGCCTTCGTAAGTATAGACCGATTCAATATTAGCCATGTGGCGCATGATTGGATAATCTTCCGTGATACCGTTTGCGCCCAATATTCCACGAGATATTTGAGCAATGTCTCTTGCAAGAACACAATTGTTCCGCTTCGCCATAGAGACTTGCTGAAAAGTCATTTTGCCTTCATCTTTGAGTCGGCCCAACCTATAAACCAATAATTGCGCTTCTGTAATTCGAGTCACCATATCCGCTAATTTTTTCTGTGTCAGTTGATATCCACCGATAGGCTTGGAAAATTGTTTCCGTTCTTTCGAATATTCCAATGCGGTATTATAACAATCCACGGCACACCCCACCATGCCCCAAGAAATACCGTAGCGAGCTTGAGTGAGACACCCCAACGGCCCTTTTAATCCTTCAATATTTGGGAGCCGTGCAGAATCAGGAACGCGCACATTCACCATAGAAAGTTCAGATGTAATTGAAGCACGTAAACTCAATTTCCCATGAATGTCGCTTGAAGTGAATCCGTCCATTCCCTTCTCTAATAGGAATCCACGAACAACACCATCTTCATCTCTCGCCCAAACCACAGACACATGAGCCAAGGAACCATTCGTAATCCACATTTTATTGCCATTGATGATCCAGCCATCCCCATCT
>Ga0066369_10000423_pt1 | contig 18263 bp, 18 predicted proteins | sample Knorr_S7_td_Bott_FD_70972 | JGI IMG/M metagenome (GOLD analysis project Ga0066369, IMG submission 70972) | Marine microbial communities from Southern Atlantic Ocean transect - Knorr_S7_td_Bottom_ad_4513_LV_A | ecosystem: Environmental > Aquatic > Marine > Oceanic | place: Southern Atlantic... | reverse complement strand
ATTGAAACTCGGAATCACTCGATCAATCATCGAAGTGCTGGCTGAGTTTGAACACCCATTCTCAATCATCACAAAGAGCAACCAGATTCTCCGGGACCTCGATCTGCTGGTACCGCTCGCAGAAAAAAACCTGTGTAGTGTGGCAGTGAGCGTAACCACCTTAGACAACAATCTGAAAAGAATTCTGGAACCCCGGGCACCGTCGGGAAGGGTCCGGCTCGAAGCTATTGAATCTCTCGCCTCGGCCAATATCAGCGTGACGCTTCTTGTCGCACCGGTCATTCCCTGCATCAACGATCACGAACTGGAATCAATACTTGTTGCGGGTAAAGAAGCAGGCGCAGTTTCTTCCAGATATATCTTATTGCGACTGCCAAGGGAGGTAGCCGTCATGTTTCGTGAATGGCTCTCTGTCCATTTCCCGGAACGAGCCAATAAGGTGATGAACATCATCCGCCAGAGCAGAGGAGGCCTGGACTACAGAAGCGTATTCGGGGAAAGAATGACAGGAACCGGACATTTCGCCGATTTGATACATTCACGCTGGCAGATCACCGCAAAAAAACTGGGTTTCGAGGAGAGTGACACACAACTCGATTTTTCGAAGTTCAAAAAAATAAACGAGCAGCTAACACTGTTCTAACCGCGTCCTTCACCCCCTAAAACCAGGCTGTCCTCTTTAAAAGTTAATTTTTATACAAAAACCAAACTATTTTCTGCTTCCTATCGTCTAATTGTCCGAGTAGCAGAGTTTCTTTGCATGATCGGTAGAAAAAGCGACGAGCAATTAATAAAAAGTGCCCTGGAAGGCTCGGAGAGAGCGTGGCTGTCTCTGGTCAAACGGTACGAGAAGCGCCTTTATAACCATGCGCTCAGAATGGTGGGCAATGCCGATGACGCAATGGACCTGTTACAGGATGTACTGCTTTCGGTATACCGAAATCTTGAGAACTTTCGGGGTGACGCTCCTTTTGGCGCCTGGGTTTTTCGCATAGCGACCTTTCGTTGCACGGATCACCTAAGGCGCAAAAAACCGCAAATCCTGGAATTTGAGGAGCTGCCAGATGCAGATAGAAACAATAACCCGGCATCGGGCTTTGAGAACGCACGGTCCAACCGCGCGATTATCGGGCTACTGGCTCGACTACCGAACGATCAAAGGCAGGTGATTGAATTGAAGTTTTTCCAGAATTTTACGTTTGAAGAAATTGCCGGGCAGTTGGGAATCAGCTCTAACACAGCTAAATCCCGCTTATACGCGGCTCTAAAAAAGCTACGCGGGTCCCATGAAGCCAGGGCAATTGCCTGCTAGAGGAGTGACCAGATGAGTAATGAAATGAACTGTGAAGGCTGCGAAGGTCTGCTATTTGATTTTCAGGAAGGCAGGCTTGAATCAAGTGTTGCAACCCGTGTCGATGCGCATTTGAAAAACTGCAGTGAATGCTCAAGCCTTTTAAATGACATATGGCAAATGAATCTGGTCAGCAGTCGATGGCAGGATGAACCTGTTCGTGCCTGGGACCGGTCAAACCACCTTTTTCCCAGCCGCCAGTGGCAGTTCCCCCAGATATTCGCTGTTGCAGCTTCAGTACTTGCGCTGGTTATAGTGATAACAGACACGCGCGTCATCACGAATGAAGACGGAATTGCCTTAAAAATGGGCGGTTCAGGATATGTTTCTGGATCAACGCTTGAAGAGCTGCAGGTAAAACAGGACAGCTCATTCAATCAAAGATTCCTGCGGCTCACAGCACAGCAAGTCGCCAGCAATCAGCTGGTACTTCGCTCTGTGCTTGAAGCAAGTCGTCAGGAACGACGAGAAGATTTTGGCACCCTGGTGTCCTATTGGAATGCCACCCAGGCCCTGCAACATCAGCAAGCAGAAGAAAACCTGAAGTACATATTGGCCCGCCAGGTAGAAGATGGAAGAGACATTAGACAACTTAACACCGCGCTTCAGGAGGCTAATTTCCGGCGCGGCAACGATATGTAGAGAGGAGTGACATGAAACTACAGCACAAAATTAGTCGAAGAAACCTGGTGATTAATGCCGTGACCTTAATCACGGCATCGAGCATCGCAGCATATTCCTTTGCCGCGCCGGACTATGATCGAATTCGCAGAGACATTAACGTCATGATCGGCATTGTTAAATCATCGTTCGACAACAATGAGGATTGTCATAACTGTAACGTCCGGGTTACAGGACACTATCTCGCCGAGCAGGGTATCGTTTTTAATGTCAACCCGTCAGGTCGGCACAACCGCGTTTTTGGCATGGAGTCTGGGCCGCACCATATCGAAGTATTTGCCGAAGGTATGGCGGCCATTCCGGGGATGGTTGAAGAAATACTCGCTGAGGTTCAATTCGACCTGGATTATGAAGATTTCCGAGCACTTCAGATCATCACCGATGGAAGTGACTGGTCCAGCATAAGTCGGGAAGTAGAACACGGTCTCCGGGAAGTAAGACAGGAACTTAGGAAAGCGCACTCAGAACTACGCGAGCGCCAAAGAGCGCTACGTGAAATAGAGATCGAAGCCATTCACGCGGAAGAGAACGAAATGGAGGATCTCGTATCCAGAGAAGCTGAAATTGAAACTGAAATCGAAAAATTAGCCCAGGCAGAAGAGAAGATCAGGGGCAGCATGAATAAGCGCATCGAAAAACGAACGCAGGCATTGGAAGCCCGGCATGCAGAACGCGAAGAACAAAAACGCCAGCATTTCGAAAAAATCGAAACCCTGGTGCTTAACACCTTCTGCGATTACGGGAATACGATGCGTAGTATTCCAGATGATGAAAGGATCTCAATCGTTGTGCAAAAGGAGGATGAAAGCTCGAACATCTATGTATTCAAACAGTCTGAACTGGCATCCTGTGACTCAACCAGAACCGATGTCAGAAAGCATGCGCTAAGCTACGCTTTCTGACCGCCAGGCGGCTTGAGCCATCATTACCGGCCCTTGAACTCAGGCTGTCGGCGGGTCGCAAAAGACTGAACTCCTTCTTTGCAGTCTTCAGACTTGAACAGGTTCAACACAGACACGAGCACATGGTGCGAATGGCTTTCAAAGTCCTGGGTCAAACCATGTCTGAACAGGCGTTTTAGTTCACCAATGGCTAGCGACGCATTCGCCGCTATCTTGTTCGCCCATTGATCTACGGTGGCCTTAAATTCCTCGGCCACTACCACCTTATTGACCAGACCATAGCCAGATACAGATCAATCAGCATTTTCAACGTCGGGAAGAAAATACATGACCAGCATGCAAGGAGGCAGACAGCCGGAAAAAAACCAGAAGGCAATGTCGTAGGACTGGGTCATATCAAAAACCCATCCCGAGAAAATGGATCCAAAACTTCCTGTCATCAGGACCAGGTTGACCAGCCCCAGTACCCGACCGAAAGAGGAGGTCCCAAACCGGCTCGCATACATAATGCCCATCATCGGCATAACCCCACCTGTAGCCAGCCCCTGCAGGCATGCCGCTACCATCAGTTCGAATTTGTCTGGAGAGCCCTCGAAAAACTGCAGCGATAATACCAACAGGCAAGCCATCAGCCAGTAGAGCTTTCTGTGATCAATTCGATCTCCAAGGCTGCCAAAAAAAAATTTCCCTACAATCATTGACAAAGATGTGATCGCAATCAGTTGCGCTGCCACGTCTTGCGTCATACCCAGGTCTGATACATAAGCGCCCAGATTAAACTGCACGCCTCCAAACGCAGCGTTGATGGGGACCAGACCGATAACCGGTATCCAGAATTTTTTTGATGTCAGGATCTCCCGTCCAGTCCAGGACCTCGCATCAAGTGCAGGCACTCCACCGACCAGTAGTTCAACCTTTGGTGGCTCCTGACGAAGAACGACCAGGTTAAGAGGAATCATCAGAAGCATCACAATTAATCCCAGGTACAAAACCGCACTTTGCCACTCGTACTGTGCAATGAGCGAACTGGTGATCAAGGGGAATACAAACCCACCCATTGAGGTACCCATGGCTGACAGGCCAATTGCCAATCCACGCTTGCGTGTGAACCATTTAGTCACCATCGTCTGGGACGCAAGTGTCCCGCACAAGATCATGCCGACTGGAAGAAAGGTTGCGTAAATAACCGCGATTTGCCAGAAGGAATTGGCTAGCGACAGTAAACACAATCCCACACCAGTAAGTGCCCCGCCCGTTACCACCAGCCACCGCATAGCATACTGATCCATCAATCTGCCAAACACTGGGCTCAGAATGCCGATAATCACCTGAAAGATAAAAATAGCCGCCATTACCTGACTTCGATTCACATTGAATTCTTCAAGCCAGGGCACAACAAACAAGGCAAAACTATAAACCAGAATTCCGACTGACAGCGCCTGGTTAACCAGCGTCAATGCAACGATGTACCAGCGGTAATGAGGAGAGGGTGCCAAGAAACGAACTTTCAAAATCGTTCCGGCGAGTCTAGCATACAAGGCATCAGTCGATTCCTGATGGAGCGGTGCCCTGTACAGAAATATTAAGACGCTTTACAACTTTGAACCACCTGCCAGCGAAGAAGAAACCAATGCCAGGCCCAGAGACCGGGAAATAGAGATTGCTAGGGCAAAAGCCCGTGCTGCAATAAGGTTTGGAAACGATTAGGTTTTACCATCAGCGATTTGGCAGTTTTCCAAAACGTTTGCTAGAGTCGTTCTTTGATTTTATTAAGGATTTTCAGTGCGTAAACTCTGGATCAAGATTCATCTTTACGTGGCTGCCTTTTTTGCGCCGATGATTCTCGTGATGGCGACCTCCGGTGGTCTGTATTTACTGGGCGTAAAGGGTACCGTCGCAAGCACACCTGTCGAAATTTCCAGCCCATCGGTGCTCTCCATAGATTCGAGCACACTCGAAGAAGATGTCCGGCAATTACTTGGGGCCAACAACATCGAGCACGATTTTGAGTACATCAAGGTTTCCGGCACGTCACTTTTTACCCGGCCGACCTCAAGGATACATTACGAATTCAACTTGTCCGGCGAGACAGTTGCGGTCTCGCGAAACATTCCGGATCTACAGAAATCCATGGTCGAATTACACAAGGGCCATGGACCCCTGTTGTTTAAAGACCTGCAAAAAGCGATGGCCCTCGGGCTGTTGATCGTCGTTCTGAGCGGCTTTTGGTTAGGCGTGTCTTCGACACCCCTCCGACTCTCAACCCTGGTCATAACCGGTACCGGGCTCGCGGTGTTTCTGACCCTGGTCCTTGCTCTGTAAGGCCTGCATAACATAATGCGAATAGTTCTCATTATACACTTGATAATGATTCTCATTTAGTTTAACTTCTCGATCACCTTTCCGGTTAGGCAAACGATGTGAAACCAGCAGTAACTCTGGCCTTCAGCGCAATCGCCCTGTATGGGCAAATCGCGATTGCAGACGACTTTCTCGAAGAAATCACCATAGTCGGTGAACGCACCGACCAGAAACAGATTTCCGGCGCCGCCCAGTACATTGGCCAGGCGCAACTCGAAGCATTATCTTATTCTGATATACAGAGAATTCTTCGCCAGGCAGCTGGCGTTTCGCTCCAAATAGAAGACGGCTATGGCCTGCGACCTAACATCAGTATTCGAGGAGTAGCGACCGAGCGAAGCGGCAGAATTACCCTACTCGAAGATAACGTCCTGATTGCGCCAGCACCCTATTCAGCTCCATCGGCTTATTATTTCCCAACCGCCGGGCGAATGCATGGCGTCGAGATCCTGAAAGGACCGGCAGCCATCAAACAAGGGCCGTATACCATCGGCGGTGCGATGAATATGATCTCAACGCCGATTCCCTCTGCGTCACGAGGCTCGCTAAAAGCCGAAGCCGGCGAAGACAAGACCTATCGCATCCATGGCACCTACGGAAGCACTTTTGATTCAGGATTCGGCTTCCTGCTGGAAACGCATCAATGGCAGTCCGATGGTTACCAGGATATCGACAGAAGCAGCGGAGACACGGGGCTTGACGTAGAGGACTACACCATCAAGCTCGCCTACAGCACTGACCGCCACAGCATTGAGCTGAAACTCCAGTACGCTGAACAGGATTCAGAGCAAAGTTACCTGGGTCTGACCGACAATAATTTCGGAGCCGATGCTCATCGTCGCTACGGCTTATCCGCTCTCGACAATATTCATACAGAACACGACCAGCAGATACTCAGGTATCGATTTAGTTTCAGCGACTCTCTTTCAATGACGGCAACCGCCTACAACAACGAGCACGAGCGAGGCTGGTTTAAAACAGAAGGTATTGATTTTGACGGCAGCAATCCCGCCGAGACATTTTCCCGTACCAGTTGGTCCAACGTCGTTAACGCAATTAACCTTGACGAAGATCTTGGCAACCAGACGCCTGCTGAACTCCAGGCGATACTCGACGGCGGGGATACAGCACCGGGCAGTATTCAGTTACGCTCGAATAACCGGGAATATTTCTCTCGCGGTATTCAGATTGGACTGGACTGGCAATTACAGTTTGGCGATGTCACTCACGATATAGAGATTGGCGTACGCTTTCACGAGGACGAGGAAGATCGCCTCCAGCGCAACAGCACTTATCACCAGGAGAACGGCAAACTGATACTGGACGACCTGGGACTACTTGGCAATGCTGGTAACAGATTGCAGGAAGCAGAAGCGCTGGCGATTCATGTCATCGATCGCATTGAGCTAGGCAAATGGGTATTCACACCCGGGATCCGCTTTGAGGATATCGACCAAAAACGCACTCGATGGGAAACTCGCGCCGGTCGGACCGATGATCCCGCTTCCCGCGACGCTTCTAACCTCCGTGATACCCGCACCAACAGCACTGAAGTCTGGCTACCGGGCCTGGGAATTCTCTACAGCTTGAGCGAATCATTGACCCTGGTCGCTGGCATACACAAGGGGTTTACTGCACCCAGCAACTCACCAGATGTCGATGAAGAAGAAGCGATCAATTACGAACTTGGCTTTCGTTACAACAACGGCAAGTTCCAGGGTGAAGCTATCTACTTTCTAAGCGACTACGATAACCTGTTGGGAGAGTGTACAGCTTCTTCTGGTTCCGATTGCACCATCGGTGACGCATTCAATGGCGATGCTGCAACTGTGCAGGGTCTGGAGATGATGCTGACAACTGACCTGACAAGAACTGCAAGCTTCAATATCCCCTTGTCATTCAATTACACCTATATAGATAGCGAATTTGACTCGGATATTGCTGATACTGATTTTTTCGGTACCGTCTCCAAGGGTGACCCAATCCCCTATATTCCTGAACACCAGTTCAATGTGAGCCTGGGTTTTGTTAAAAACAAGTGGAGCAGTTATCTCAACGTCAGTTTTGTTGATGAAGTCTGTGTTCGCGCTTCATGCGGCACTTTCGAAAAGACAGACGACGCCCTGGTCCTGGATCTTTCAGCTCACTATGCACTCAACGATACTGTAGATCTGTACGGAAAAATTGAAAACGTGACCGGTGAAGAAGACATCATGGGCAGACATCCTTATGGCGCAAGACCAAACAAGGATCGAACTGCTACACTGGGAATCCGCATCGATTTCTAACGGTAGAAAAGATTTGATTAAAGTAGTAGGCGCAGGATTCGGTCGAACTGGCACCTTATCCCTCAAAAACGCGTTGCAGTTACTCGGTTTTACCCAGTGTTACCACATGATGGAAGTCTATCAAAAACAAGATCACTTCCAGATCTGGGTAGACGCCCATCAGGGAAAACACGTTGACTGGGATGCCTTGTTCGAAGGTTACCAGGCAAGCGTCGACTGGCCATCTTGTAATCTCTGGCGAGAACAGGCTGCGCATTTCCCCGACTCAAAAATACTACTCTCCCTGCGTGATCCTGAATCCTGGTATGACAGCATCATGAATACTATCTATCCGTCATCCAGTAGCCTGGTTAATTCTGAAGACCCGGCCATGCAGAAATTCGGACATTGGGCAATGGACATGATCTGGAACCCCATATTCGGCGGAAATATGGAAGACCGCGCCCACGTCATTGACGTATATAACAAACACAATCAGTCGGTCATCGACGAAGTGCCCTCAGATCGACTACTGGTTTTCGAAGCAAAACAGGGATGGGAACCACTGTGTCACTTTCTCGAAGTGCCTGTTCCCAACGAAGACTATCCCTACGTCAATACGACCCAGGAATTTAACGACACAAGAAGCCAGGACCGAAAAGACGGAACCTCTGATTAAGAGATTCCCTGGGCAGTAGAAAGCCCATCTCCAGCAACCTGTACAGGTCCTGTTTTCGGCTCACTAACCGGGTTCGAAAATACCAGTGCTGAATCCGCAATCGGCGCTTTACGGACCATCTTCTTGTCGGCACCAAAGTTTTGGGTATTACGCCAGGGACCTTCCCCCTGTTTTTGGAACAAATGCATTGAACGCTTCATGTATCCTGCCGGAAAATCATCAATCCACGGTCTGACCTCCATATCCGCGTCTTCATCGCGCAGGGTTGGCGTCACGCTGGACATGCCTGTCTTGTCCATGTGGTTCAGTAATCTACAGATGTACTCCGAGGTTAGATCCGCTCGCAGTGTCCAGGAAGCATTAATGTATCCGAATGTCTGAGCCATGTTCGGGATACCTGAGAACATCATGCCTTTGTAAGAAAAGGTATCAGCTATGTTGACGGGTAAACCGTCAACGACAAACTCAACTCCAGACAATACAATCAATTTCAGACCTGTTGCAGTCACAATAATATCAGCCGGAAGCACTTCGCCAGTCTCGAGCTTCAGGCCATCGTCTACAAATGTGTCGATCTGCTGTGTCACCACCTCAACAGATCCATTCCTGATAGCCTTGTACAGGTCCGCATTAGGAATCAAACAGAGTCGTTGATCCCAGGGATTATAACTGGGTGTGAAATGCTCTTCTACATAGTCATCGCCCAATTGAGCACGTACGCCATTGAGCAGTTTTTCCTTGATCCACTCAGGCGAGGTTCGAGTGAGCCGGTACATATAACCCTGAAGAACCGTATTCTTAAGTCGCGTTAATCTATAGGCCCAATCAGCGGGGAGGAATTTTCTCAGAAAGTTGGCAATTTTGTCCTCGTCGGACCGAGACACCACGTAGGTCGGGGACCTTTGTACCATGGTGACCTGGGCACCCTGATTGGCCATCGACGGGACCATGGTCATTGCCGTTGCGCCGCTTCCGATAACCACCACCTTCTTGCCAGCACAGTCCACCTCTTCGGGCCAAAACTGTGGATGAAGAATCTTTCCCTTAAAGCTTGTCGGATTGGCCAGATCGGCATCATGCGGCTCATCGTAGTTGAAATAACCGCCGCACATGCTGATAAAACCGCAGGTCATGTCAGTGCTACTGCCGTCACTATTCTCAATGGTGAGACACCATCGTGAAGTTTCAGACGACCAGGCCGCCTTCTTTACTTTACAGCCAAGTTGTATCTTTGATCTAAGACCATATTCATCCGTGGTTTCATGGACGTAATTTAAAATCGAAGGCCCATCCGCAATGGCTTTGGCGTGCGTCCAGGGTTTGAAGCTGAATCCCAGTGTATGCATGTCGCTGTCAGAACGAATACCGGGATAACGAAACAAATCCCAGGTTCCACCAATCGCGTCGCGGGCTTCCAATAGGGTAAAGCTCTTGTTAGGGCAGCTTTTCTGTAGATGAACTGCAGCACTGATGCCGGATATCCCGGCGCCGACGATAATCACATCATAGTGGCTCATCAATGATCTCTAATCCAAAAAAAGGGCATTTTACAGGTTGGAACCTATTAGGAAAGCGCTGGTATAGCTACAAATAACTCACTTTTATCCCGGGTTTTCTCGACGAATTGCGCGATCTACCCAGATACGCTGAGTCGTCTGGTTATACCTTGCATAGAAGGGACGCTGCAGGTCCCTGGCAAATTCCCGCATCATTTCCTTGCCTGATTGCAGAGATTGCGCAACGAAATACACCGGCTGGTAATCGGTAATCGGGAAGTCCTGGCTCGCAGCCTTGTAGGGGTTCCATTCCCGGAGTTCTGCTTCCTGGCGCTCACAGGCATAAAGCAACTCTCCCGGACTCGATAGCAATCCCGCACCATAGGCTTTCAGCGCCCCCTCTTCTGTGACCAAACCAAATTCCACGGAAAACCAGTAGCAGCTGGCAAGACGATCGACCTCCGCGTCACTCGCACCCAGGCTGGCCAGGCCAATTTCCTGGGAGAAATCGGCGAACGCCGAATCTGCAAACATGGGAGCATGTCCAATAAGTTCATGGCAGATATCTGGCTCTGGCGTGTAGTCCGGGTTCGATGCATGGCGAATATACTGGGTCGAGAAGAACACTCGGAATGCCAGCCCATTAAGAAAGTCCCGCGGGCTCAGCAGACCCGCCACCGGCCGGAAGCGAAACCCGGTCCTGGCCTCCAAAAACTCGCTGATATCCCGCCCCTGGGGAATCTGGTCTTCACGGTAGCCGCAATGCTTTTTCAAATCAGACATGGCCACCTGATATTCACGACATGCAAATTGCTCATGCAAATCTTGAAGTTGAGCATAAACATGACGCCAGGTATGGCGTTCTTCTTCGGTGTATTCAACAACCGGAAATTCGGCACCAAAATAGTCATTATCCGCCAACTGTTTAATAAAGGCGCGTCTCGATCGATATTCCTTGTCACTAAAGCCCGGATGATCAGATCCGAGTTCTCGACCGGCATCCAGGGTGTGATTAACTACCTGATCCAGCTCAGCAATCTGCCGAGGAAACCATGGCACTACTTTAGTATCCAGTACCAGCAGCTTCTGGGTCAGTACCTGCAGTTCTTTGATGACTTGTTCAACCGACGGCTCATCGACTGAACCTTCACAATCCACATAGAAATCAAATCGGCCATTCTTTTCCGGTCTTGATTCAATATGGGTCAGATTGACGTTGTGTTTGGAGAAGACATGGAGTGCTGTTTCCAGTTCACCCGGCTGATCCAGCAATTCAATCAACATTGAAACGCGGGTTTCTGCCGTCATCAGGCTACCTCCAGGATTCAGACGGTAATACCCGGGAGTTTTTAATTGCCCGCAAGCTGAAATTTGATTCAACATGCTGCACCCCGGGAAACTTGAGAATTTTCTCCATGCACAGCTCCGAGAAGTGGTCCATATTTTTTGCCACGACCTTCATCAGGTAATCATGGGCGCCGCTCATGGCGTGGCACTCCATGATATGCGGCTCAATCTGAACGCATGCGTGGAATTCTTCCGTATTGGTATCCGGTTGTTTCTCCATAATAACCAGAACATAGGCTGTAACTTCGAGGCCGAGTTTGCGCTGATCGACAATAGCTGCGTAGCCTTCGATACGACCATCAGCTTCCATTTGTTTAACCCGCCGTAAGGTGGGCGATTCGGACAAGCCAATCTTCTCGGCGAGTTCTACGTTCGACATTCGGCCGTCCTGCTGAAGATATCGAAGAATAGCCTCCTCCCACTTATCATCATTCATTGGCATTAACTGCTAAAAGAGTATGGATGGGTAAAAGATTACGCCGTTATCATTGGTTTGCCAGTTGTTTTATCGCAGACGAGACTGGCAGCTGACAGTCGTCAATCCGGCCAATGAAATTTTCTTAGTCAGATGTTGAACTTATCCAGATCATCTGCTGAAGCGATTCTGATTCCGAGATCACGCAACAAGCCATCCTCAATGCCGTAGATCCAGCCGTGAACGTCAACTTTCTGTTCACGTCGCCAGGCTTCGCGCACCACCGAAGTACGGCACAAGGACCTGACCTGCTCACGAACATTTAATTCACTCAATTTACGCTGAGCAGCCACTTCATCCAGGGCGTCCAGTTCACTTTTGTTACTCGCCCAGATGTCCCTTATGCCACTCAACCAGTGATCCACGACACCCGTCGTTGAGTGATCCATCGCCGCCTTTATACCCGCACAGTCATAATGTCCGCACACAATCACATGGCGAACCTTGATTTCTCGAATGGCGAATTCAACAACCGACATGCAGTTCAGGTCTGTCTGCAACACAACATTCGCAACATTTCGATGGACGAATACCTCGCCAGGCATTAACCCCGTAATCTGATTGGCCGGTACCCTGCTATCGGAACAACCGATCCAGAGAAAACGGGGTTTTTGCTGGTTCATCAGCCGCTGGAAAAATCCTGGCGAGTTTTGCTCCATTGCTTCTGCCCATTCGCGATTCCGCGTCAACAGGTCTTGGATCTCATCAGCCATACTAGTTTCCTGATTCAATGAGAATAGATTAGCATCGATGGCGTAAATCCCCATAGGTCGATTTCATACTGATCGATTTTTCGGATAGAAGATGAGACAGTTCCCTTAAGAAAACAAAAAAAAGGCTTGGACCATGTCAAACGTCATAGACCTGTCGGGAAAGGTTGCAGCGATTACCGGTGGTAGTCGCGGAATCGGTCGCGGTATCGCCGAGGCGTTGCTGGATGCTGGTGCCAAAGTTGCCATCAATGGTCGCAGCCAGGACAAGGGCGACCAGGCTATCAAAGAAATGAACGTTGATGGCAACGCGATCTTCATCCCAGGCGATGTGACCCAACAAAAAGACGTCGAGTCTTTTATAGCCGAGACCATTGATCACTTCGGTCAAGTCGATATCCTGGTGAACAATGCTGGCGGTTCTGGCGGCTTCGCGCCGGTTTCTGAATTAACTGATGAAGCATGGCACCAGGCAGCAGCGTGGATTCTGCATTCGACTTTTTGGGCAACAAGAGCCGCCCTCCTGGATATGCAACCCCGTGGGTGGGGGCGCATCATCAACATTTCCTCTGTGGAGGGTAAGCAGGCCAACAAGGTCAATGTCAGCCATTACATTACTTTCAAGCATGCGATAAATGGATTTACCAAGGCCGTCGCCTTCGAAAACGGCGAAAAAGGCATCACCAGCAATGCCATTAGTCCCGGCGCCGTAGAAACCGACCTGATGACAGAAGTTGGCCCATCAGCGGCTGACTCAATGGGTATCACCTACGATGAATTCAAGGAAAACTACGCCAGGGAGGCAGCCATCAAACGGCTCAACACCGTTGAAGAAGTGGCCGGGATGGCACTTTTCCTTTGTTCTGATCTGGGCGCCGGGATTACCGGCGCAATACTACCCGTCGATGGCGGCACCGCGTTATAGCGAGGTTTTTTTACCACCCGCAATGCTGCATCATAGTCCAACTAAAATAGTCCAACAAAATAGTTCAACTAAACTTGGACAACTAACGGAACACGAGGAAATGAAATTGAGCAAACTAGTATTTCTGGCAACCATACTCCTGATAACCGCCTGCACTGAACCTTTTGTGACGATCCCCGGGGGTCAACTAAAAGGTAAAGCCGTCAGCGCCCCTTCGAGCTGGGACTCAGTCTCTGAGGTCGTACAGCTTGAGGTTCGACCATCAGATCCCTACTCACTGAACATCTGGGCCGTCACGGATAGCGGCAACCTTTATGTCGCAACAACAGATTCAAAGTGGGTTGGATTCATCGCTGACAACGATGAGGTGAGAGTCAAGATTGAAAAGAAGCTCCATGAATTACATGCTGTACACGTTGACGATACCGAAGAACTGGCAAGAATTGTTGCTGCCTATACCAAAAAATACGAGGTGGACCCATCGGACAATTGGGTTGAAGGTGCCAACGTCTATCGTTTGGTTACCCGATAAACCGATCCACCAAGGAGAGTTAAATGATAAGAGCCCTATTACTGTTGCTACTACCGTTTGCTGCGCTGGCAAATTCCCACTGTCAGATTTCCGAATGGGGCCCCGATGATCAAATTGGCGCCGCCAATAGAATCACAGAAGTTTCAGTGCTTGAGGCCGCAAAGCTCATCAAGACAGGCAAGACCTATTCACTCGGCCTGACTATCGACGCAAACACGCCAGCCTTCCCGCCCCGAAGCCTGTCACTCATTATCGTGCAGCCAAACCAACAGGAGGGCAATCGTCCCAACTATGGCATGACCTACAACGATGACATATTTTCAGGATGGTTCGGCATAGGCTCCCAGATTGATGGCCTTGGCCATCTTGGTGTCGAGGGCATGTACTACAACTGCAATCATGCCAGGGATTTCTCTGCCATCAGCGGCTTGACAAGACTTGGCATCGAGAATGTGCCCCCCATTGTTGCCCGCGGAATTGTGCTGGATATGGCAGCGCACTATGGCGTTGAAACTTTAAAAGCGGGACAGTATTTCTCTGTTGATGACGTCAAAGCGGTGGAAAAAAAGCAAGGCACGCCCGTCAGGGAAGGTGACGTTGTGCTGTTTCACACCGGCTGGACTGATGCAAAACTGAAATCCGACCCCATGGCATGGGTTTCAGGTGAACCGGGACAATCAGAGGAAGTCGCAAACTATCTGGCTAGCAAGAAAGTTGTTGCCGTTGGTGCAGACACCTGGGGACTAGACGTAGTACCTTCCCAGGTCGAGGAACGGCCGTTCCAGGGTCACGTGGTGTACCTGAAAGAAAATGGCATTTACATCCTGGAAGCAATGAATACAGGACCATTAGTCCGTGATGGCGCATTCGAATTTTTGTTTGTGTTAGGCCAGGCTAAAGTTCGCGGCGCGGTTCAGATGATCATCAACCCAATTGCAATTCGCTAGGGAGTGGCGGGTGCCAACTTCGCCTGGCTAATTCTGATGTGCAGAAAATTACAGACAAACAACGTCATAGCAACAATCACCAGTGTCACAAAACAAAACTGAATGGCGCTTGAGATAGATGCTGTCCTGTCAACAATCATGCTGCTGACAAGAGGTGCCAGGGTCGATCCAAAACCGCTCATCAACTGAAGATAGACAACGTTCTTGTGAGACGGTCGATCGACAAACGACAGCCCGAATGCCACATAACTGTTATAGGTAGCCGACACCGAAATCCCGTAGCCGTATGCGAGTATCAGGATCAGGGAAACTGACGATGTCACAGTCAGCGCAAACACGGACAACATCGACACGACGACCAAACAAAAGAGAAGGTATTTCACCTCTATTTTGGAAGCGGCCCACGTGCCAATCAGGGATCCTATAAAGGCTGCCGTGAAAACATTCGCCATAAACTGGCCGCCCACTTCCGGGCCCACTGAGAATGTTTGCTGAATAAATTGCGGTGCCCAGACAAAAATCGAAATTTTCGCCATCATAAATAACAACAGACTGAACCCGACCAGGATGATGCCCGCATTCCAGGTTCCAGCACTTGTCGTCTCTTGTTCTTCGGCCACGATTAGGGGCTTAAATGACGAAGTCATCGCCAACAGGACAACGATACCGATGAGCACGGCAACGATCAGGTAAGCGGAAGTCCACTCAAATTGATTAACGACAAACCAGGTCGCTGCGCCGGAAAAAACAATGCCGCCCCCGTTGAACATGGCATCCTGCGCAACCATGATCATCTGTCTTGTCTTGCCCTGCCATTGCTGTGTAATAACCGTCACACCGCCGCAAATAACGATGGCGAGCAACGTGCCGATTAAGGTTAGCAGTACCGGTAAGAGAGAATAGAGCGAGTTAAAATGAAGCCAGACAATCAACCCGATGGAGACAACATAGCTCCAAAGAATGACCGGTTTTATCGCAACGTAGTCAAAAATAAAGAAGGCCAGAATGCCACCCAGGAAAACACCACCGGTGAACCAGGTGAACTGCGAGGCAATATCCGTCAGTTCAACCCCATAACGAAGAGCGGCGGGTTCAGTGAGCAACCCAACCGTGGTAACGAAGCCCGCCATGATCAAAGTGGCGAACAATGGAATGAGCATCAACCTGATCTGGTTACTGCTCACCCCAATAACTCCATTGGCAGGAAGGCTACCAGGCGTGCTCTTCCCCGTTCCATTTCCAGAAGCCGCCATTACTGTCACCTGAAAGCTTCTCAATAACACCGACAATACCCGTGGCACTCTCGGTCGCTGTCAGGTCAGCTTGCGGGCCACCCATATCGGTTTGAACCCAGCCCGGATGTACCAGGCCAACAGCAATGTCCTCTTTGCCAAGTTCAATTGCCGCCATTTTCATGAATTTATTTACGGCCGCCTTGGAAGTGCTGTAGGCATACACAGCAGGCATATCAAAAGACATGGCGCCATATTGGCTGGTCACTGTCATGATTTTGGCACCATCGGATGCGCGTAAATTTGGCAGCAATGCCTGGATCACACGTACCGGGCCAATGGAATTAACGTTAAAGGCGTCCAGCCATCCGGACGTGTCCAGCGTTGTCAGTGTCTGCTGATCCATCGCAGGGCCAACTGTACCAGCGTTGTTGATCAGAATATCAACGGTAACACCTTCCAGGTCATTGCCGAGCGCCGCGACCGATGGGTCGTCTCCGACATCGACGCATTTGACTTCAATATCCCCTTCGAGGGCTTTCAAATCATCGGCGGCATCTGGATTGCGGCAACAGGCAATCACCTTGTTTCCTGCTTCCGAGTAAAGTCTTGTTAACTGAAGGCCAATACCTTTATTTGCACCTGTAATAAGTACTGTCGCCATGGTGGAGCTACCCGTGGTTGTGAAATAAGATCTGGCAGCATAGCATCGATGCTAGTCTGGCGAAATCTCCTCCAGGGGCTTGCCTGCCGTTTCAGGTAAAAATACCCAGACCATTACCGGGGCGATCAACGAGATGGCGCACAGCACACTAATCGACACCCAGATGGAATCGAATATGACAAAGAGCACCGAGACGGAACTTAACCCAACAATCGCCGCGACAGTCGAGACAATTGATCGGAACCCCGTTGCGGTAGATCGATATCTTGTCGGGAAGAGTTCCGTACCGTAGCTTGTTGTCGTGACATCACTACCCATAACGAAAAAGATCAAGCCAATCCAGAGTAACGGTATAAAAACCCCACTTGCAGCATAGAAGACCAGCCCCGTGACAGAAAACATGACGGTAAAAATCACCGTTATCGGCTTTCTGCCAAACCTGTCACTTAACCAACCCGCTAGCGGATTGCCGGTTAATACCAGAATGTTCGAGGATCCTTAACACCAACGGCAATCCAGACTGTTAGAATCTGAAATTCGGCATCAAGGAAATTATTCTAATGATCGATCTAAACCGAGACGGGGAAGTGTTTGTCCTCACCATGAACGACGGCGAAAACCGCTGGAATACAACCTTTGTACGCGAGTTTAGCGAAGCACTTGACGAGGTCGAGGCTTCAGAAGGCGCTGCCTCATTGCTGACCACTTCATCGTCAGAAAAATTCTTCTCCAATGGTCTTGATCTTGAATGGCTGAATGATGATGGCGACCATCCTGGTGGAGATAGAAAGGTTTTTGGCACCGAGTTTATGACGTTGATGGGGCGAATCATTACGTTGCCGTTACCGAGCGTCGCCGTCATTAATGGTCACGCCTTTGGAGCTGGTTTCATGTGCGCCTTGTGTCATGACATTCGTTTTATGCGCGAAGACAGAGGCTTTGCCTGTGCCAACGAAGTCCAAATTGGTATGGTCATCCCCAATCCAGAACTGGCACTGTTCAGGCACAAACTGCCAATGAATGCCTTCTTTGAAACTGTGCAACTATCCCGGCGCTGGACAGGTCCCGATGCGCGAGCAGCAGGTGTAGTCCAACAAACTGAAACCCTCGATAACCTGTTGGACGCCGCCATGAGACGGGCAGCGGAATTAGCTGCCCTGGGCGCAAACCGAAAAGTTTACGGCCGCATGAAAGAGGCCATTTACGGTGAAAATGCCAGCATCAATAGTGTTCATGGTCCTGCTCACCTGTTGAAAAACTCAGAACAGTTCCACTAAATCGAGACACCGTGGAAGCTACTGATCTCAGTATTGGGGTTATCGAGGAGCCTGGTAGCAATGGTTCGGTTACCACTTACCTGGAACTTACCAACAATGGCGCGGCCACGATCGCACGCAAATGGCGACTCTACTTCTCTCTAGGTGTAACACCCACTGCTGATGAAACAATGGTCACGCAGGTCTTACTGGATGGTCGCTATGGTTATCTTGAACCTGGTCCTGACTGGCAGGACCTCGCGCCTGCCAGCTCCTGCCGAATCAACATTGAAAACTGGCTGTTCTCCGGTATGACCCTGGTCGCTCGACAGGGATTTCATTTAGCTGAGCTTAACGATTCAGGTGAAGAAACTTTATTGGGAGCACCCACGCTTAGACCGCCTGAACTCGTCGCTCTTACCGCACCGCGTAACCCAT
>Ga0066369_10000419_pt1 | contig 18327 bp, 17 predicted proteins | sample Knorr_S7_td_Bott_FD_70972 | JGI IMG/M metagenome (GOLD analysis project Ga0066369, IMG submission 70972) | Marine microbial communities from Southern Atlantic Ocean transect - Knorr_S7_td_Bottom_ad_4513_LV_A | ecosystem: Environmental > Aquatic > Marine > Oceanic | place: Southern Atlantic... | reverse complement strand
AGCTCTTCCTTATTTGCTTCAATTTTATTGATTTGTAAAATATCATTAATAAAAGTTAATAAATAGTCTCCAGAAAATTTAAGCGATTTTAAATGTTGTATTTGTTCAGGTTTTAGATCCTCATCCAATAGAATATTTGTTAAACCAGTAACTGCATAAAGCGGAGTTCTTAATTCGTGTGTTACTGTAGATAAGAAATTTTATTTAGCCGTTGCAGAAATTTCTGCCCTTTCTTTTTCGGTTAACAATTCTGTATTTTTTTGAACAACATATTATTGATTTTTAGTCTAATATTGTTGTTTTTATATAAGGAAAGTGTTAATAACGAAAGTATTGTTATAAGACCAATACTTAATAAAGTTGTTAATTTGCTTATACTATTTGCCTTATCTATTTCACTTTTTTCATCTTCATCTTGCTGACTATTATTTTGTAGAGAAAATGGTTCTTGTTTACTTTTTAAAATAGAGTTATTAAGTTCAATATATAATATTAAATTTTTATTAGCTAACTCATATTTCTTTGTTCGTGAATAAATGTTACTTAACACATAATAGCTTTCTTTTAATACTTCTAAATCACGATTATTTTTTGCTAATTTAGAACCTTTTAGTATTAGAGTTAATGCGCTTTGGTACTTTTTTTGTTTTAAAGCAATAATTCCGCTTTTAATAGTTGCAGCACTTAGTATGGATGTTAAGTTGTGTTTTTCCGATAAACTAATTGCCTTTTCTATGAGTGTATTAGCTTCAGTCAAATTATCCAAACCTATGTACGCTTTAGCTTCGCTTAATGTAACTTCAGCTATAAGCTTATTTAGATGTTCTTCTTCAAAAATTGTTCGTGCAGATTTAAAATAATCTAAAGCATTAAGGTAATCGTTTTGACTTAAATATATTAAGCCATAGGTGTTTCTTGATATTGCTAAATTTAATATATCATCAATATTGGTTTGGATATCAATAGCCTTTTTTATTGAATATTCTGCATTTTTATATTCGTCGATACTATATTGAAGATTTGCAATTTTTGAAAGAATTTCTCCTTGTCCTTTCATATCCCCAATACTTTCTAAATTAAGAAGTGCTTGTTTTAAAGTTTTAAGGGCATTATGAAAATTGTCATTAAGTATTTGTTTTTCTGCATTGTTTACAGCAATTTCGACTTGGTTTTTATCTATAGTTGTGTCATCCTCAATTTTATTTTGAGAGTAACTTTGCATTGCAATTAAGACAAAAAAAATAAATATATAATATTTGATTTGAGGCATTTTGAGTCAATTATATCGACAAAAATAACAATATATTCGACAAAATGCACTTTTTTTCAATATTTATGTATTTTTCTAAAAGATTACTCATTCGATAAATTATTGATTAAATCAATAATTCTGCTAGAATATCCGGTTTCATTATCGTACCATCCAATAATTTTCACCATATTCCCTATTACTGAAGTCATTAAAGAATCTAACACACAAGAATGAGGATTTCCAACAATATCTATCGATACTATAGGGTCTTCAGTATATTCTAAAATTCCTTTATATTTAGTTTCTGAAGCCAATTTAAAGGTGGCATTAATTTCGTTTACTGAAACACTATTCTTTACATTAAAAGTTATGTCTGTAAGCGAACCGTTGGCAACAGGAACCCGAATGCCACAGCCACCTATTACATTAGACAATTCTGGAAATATTTTTGTCAATGCTTTTGCTGCTCCAGTTGTAGTTGGAACAATAGATTGTCCTGCAGCTCTGGCACGGCGTAAATCGCGATGTGGCTGGTCGTGTAAACTCTGATCTGTAGTATAAGAGTATTGTAGTTATGTAGGCTTGTTCTATACCACAAAGGTTTTGTATTACATCAATCATTGGCGCAGCATTGTTTGTTGTGCACGATGCGTTTGATATTATAATGTCATTTTGGTCTAAAATACGGTCATTAACTCCTAAAACTATTGTTTTGATAGAGTCGTCTAATGGAGGAGCAGAAAGAATTACACGCGAAGCTCCATTAGTAATATGATGGTTAAGTGTTTCAAGCGTTCTAAACTTTCCTGTGGCTTCAATAACGAAATCAACATTATAAGGTTTCCAATTTATGTTTTCAATATTGCGTTCATTTTGAAGCGCAATAGTTGCATTATTTACTATAATGTGGTTTAAATTGTAACTTATTTCACCTTGAAAAACACCATGAATACTATCGTATTTTAACAAATGACTTAAAATTTTAGCATCAGCCAAATCGTTAATTGCTACAACTTGAATGTTTTCGTAATCTTGAAGCAATCGAAAAACAGTCGACCTATTCTTCCAAAACCATTTATGGCAACATTAATCATAATTAATTAATATGCTTTTGGGCTTTGTATGAAGACCTTACCAGAGCACTACTTTCAACATGTCGGAAACCTAAATCTAATCCTATTACTCTGTATTCGTCAAACTGATCTGGAGTAATAAATTGTTTTACAGGCAAATGTTTTTTGCTTGGTTGTAAGTACTGCCCAATTGTAACAACATCCACATCAGCATTTCTAAGGTCATGTAATGCTTCAACAACTTCGTCACGTGTTTCGCCCAAACCTAACATGATGCCACTTTTAGTACGTCTTTGCCCTTGACTTTTTAAATACTTGAGTACACCAAGACTTCTATCGTATTTTGCCTGAATACGTACTTCGCGAGTTAAACGTCTTACAGTTTCGATATTGTGAGAGATTACTTCTGGAGTAACTTCAAGAATTCTGTTTAAATGTTTTTCAATGCCTTGAAAATCTGGAATAAGAGTTTCCATGGTAATTTCAGGATTCATTCTACGAACGGCTTTAATAGTTTCTGCCCATAGTATGCTTCCCATATCTTTCAAGTCGTCACGATCTACACTAGTTAACACAGCATGTTTTATGTTCATAATTTTTATAGATTGGGCAACTTTTTCTGGTTCGTCCCAATTTACAGTTTCAGGTCGCCCGGTTTTCACACCACAAAATCCACAAGAACGCGTGCAAATATTGCCAAGAATCATAAAAGTTGCAGTTCCTTCTCCCCAACATTCACCCATATTAGGGCAGCTTCCAGAAACACAAATAGTATTTAAATTGTATTTTTCTACTAAACCACGAAGTTCGGTATATTTTTTCCCGGTAGGAAGTTTTACACGTAACCATTTAGGTTTTGGTTGACGTTTGGTTAATAAGTTTGAAGCTGTATTAGAATCCATTTTTCAATTTCAGTTGACAAAGATACAAAGTATTCTTATGAACTCATCTTGACTTTTTCTATTTCCTAAAAAATGACTGAAATTCGTTTATATTTCCTCACTTTTCATAAATGTAACGATACTATATCTTTTAAAAAGTGTCTTATCTAAACAAATTTCTTCTCATTTTCGGTTAAAAACAAAAGACAAGATGAGTTCTATAAAACTGCCTATAAAGTAGTGAGGTACCATACACTAAAACCTATTAAAAATAATATTCCAAACCAACTTAAAATATGAAGTTTTAAAGTTGGATGCCACTCTTTAGGCGTATGTTTACTACTTATAAGTTTGTAATTTATAATGGCATAGAAAGGTGCTGTTAAAAATGATAAAATAGTTGCGATTTTCACTAATAATCCCATTTCTGAAGCAAAAGTAAAAAAGATAATTATAGTACCTATAACTAAAATAAGTATCCAAAACAGATATCCTTTCTTAAAATTATTATTAAATAGTAATTGTGTGGTTTTATGCATTGCTCTTGGTGATGCATCTAAAATGGTTAATGTTGTGCTAAACATTGTAGTAAATGCTGCGATACCAATAATTATATAAGCCCAATTACCCAGACTTATGCTGTACATTTCTAAAAGCTGATTGGAAAATTCACCAGCAGCGTTGCTAAACGTTTCTCCACTGTTAAACATAATTAAGTAGCCTAAAAAAACAAAGCCAACACCTAAAACAATGGTGCTTAAATACCCAACATTAAAATCGAAAATTGCTGATTTAGTATTGAATTCTGAATCGGTTTTCTTTTTTTCAATAGTCCAAAGCGAATGGAATACCGAAATATCCAAAGGTGCTGGCATCCAGCCCATAAAAGCAATTAAAAAGGCGATTTCAAAACTATTATCCGGGAGAATCTGTTTAAATGAAATTGGCTGTTCGTTATTTAATAAAGCAGCAACTACAGCTACAAGCGTACTGATAGTTAGGACAATTATTATTATCTTCATTAAATTATCTAACAATTTGTATTTGCCTACAATTAAAAGGCTAAAACAAATAAAAAGTATGATAATGGTCCAAACTTCAATACTTACAAAATCTCCAAATAGTGACGATGCTAAACCTGCTGTAACAATAGTAACAGCAGTTTGAATGGTAAACATTGTAGCAATAGACAGTATGAAATATGTAACTAAAACACCTTTCCCCAATTTTTTATAACCATCTAATAAACTTTCTCCTGTTGCTGAAGCATAACGAGGGCCATATTGAAAAAAGGGATATTTAAACAAATTTACCAGGAGCAATGCCCAAAGCAATCCTAATCCAAAATCGGCTCCAGCTCTTGTAGATTGCACAAGATGTGATACCCCTATTGCTGCACCAGCAAACAATAACCCTGGACCGAGTTTTTTTAAGCTAATCTTCATTATTTTTTCTGAATAATTTCAGCGAGTAATTTTTTTGCCCGAAGTAATTTTACTTTCACATTGCTCATTGGTTCGTTTAATTTGTCCGAAATTTCTAAATAACTTAATTCCTGAAAGTATCTTAAGTTTATCACTTTTTGATAATGGGGTTTCAGTTTCTTAATATCACGTAGTAACTTTGATAAATTCTGTTCTGTTATAATTTTATCTTCAGGAGTTGGTGTTTCATCAATAATATCGTAAAAATGTTCAGTAGTTCCATCAGCTTCTTCATGCGAAACTGATGTTTTCTTTTTCCGAAGAAAATCAATATGAATATTTTTAGAAATAGTAAAAAGCCAGGTTTTAAACTTATAGTTTTCGTCGAAGGAGTTTATTTTATCAAATGCCCGCGAAAATGTTTGAATGGTTATATCTTCGGCATCATTTTCGTTTTCGGTACGTTTTAACTGAAAGCCATAAACGTCATTCCAAAAGGTGTCTAACAAAAAGTTAAACGCTATTTGATTGTTTTCTTTAGCTTTTTTAATGGCTTGTGTTATCTCCAATTATTGGTTTTTGAAGTAAGATTTGAGATAAAGATAAAAATTTTTGAGATAATTAAAAATAAATCTAAAAAAGGTAATAAAACTATTGTATTGAGTTCGTCTAACTTTTTTGCTGAAAAACCAATGCTAATGTATTGAACTATAAACCTTAAGAGGATTAATGTGAGTGCAATTTCCCATTTAAAAATAAATGCTAAAAGAATAATGCCTAAAACCCAAAACAGAAGTTGAGATATATAAAATAAGCCTAACATAAGTTTGTGTTTTAACTTGTAATATTTTGAAGTTGAAATATGCCGTCTTTTTTGTTTAAACCAATCTTTAAATGAAGTTTCTGGTAAAGATTCAGTAAAGCTATTTTTAGAAAAACAAAGTGTAGTATTTAAAGAAGTTGCAACTTGATTTATAAATAAATCGTCATCTCCAGATCTAATACTCATGTGCCTCAAAAACCCCTTAACTTTAAAAAACTCTTCTTTTCTATACGCCAAATTGCGTCCAACTGCCATATATGGAACACCAAATTTTATATACGAGAAATATTGAATTGCAATAAGTAAGGTTTCGTAACGAATTAATGTGTTTAAAAACGAATGTTTAGTCTTTTTATAAGCTCCATAACCAATTACAATAGATTTTGTATTACTAAAATGACGACTCATTTCTGCAATCCAATACTTAGAAACTGGTTTGCAATCGGCATCTGTAAATAGTAAAAAATCGTTTGTAGCTACTTTTATACCAAGTGTTAAGGCATATTTTTTGTTTCCCCAAAATGCTTCAATATTTTCTACATTCACAATTTTTATATTGCTGTTTTTAATTGCAAAACTTTCCATGATATCTAAAGTATTATCATGTGATGCATCGTTAATTAAAATAATTTCAAAATCCGGATATTCTTGTTCTAATATTAAAGGCAGGAATTGCTGCAAATTTTCAGCTTCATTTTTTGCACAAATAATTACAGAAACAGCAATATTCTTTTGTGTTGGTGTTTTAGATTTTGCAAAAGCAAATCTGGAAAAAATAAAACCGTAATAAATTAATTGGATAAAAACAATAATGATAAATGTGTAAAAGATGATATTTAACACAATCATTATTTTTTAAGAATATTGAGGTTCGTCGCAATCTTCAAATTGGTCTGGAGTTTTTCCGCAAAACCCACAAGCTTCACCATCTTTATTAAGCATTGGGTTTTGACTTGCACAAGTACCTGAAAATTTACCATCTTTTTTTGCCCAGATTTTAATAGCTATTCCCGCTATGGCTAAACCTAAAAGTAGCAAGGTAATTAAGAGGAGTTTCATCTGTAAAAAACATTTTTACAAAGATAGGTCTTTTATGTTTATGAACTCTAGATGAGTTCTATATTAATTATCCTTAATAAGTAATATTTGTGCCACCAGGTTTTCTAAAGAACCTTTGATATTACCACCTTTAGGCTCGATGGTAATACTTAAACTAATTGCATCTTCGATATATGGAACCGATTGCAGTTTACGATCGTTAATATCTAATATGCCAAGGCTTACCATTTTGTCTTGCAAATTAGCCCACATTTGATAGCATTGTTCTTCGGAAAGTTCAGGCAATGAAACGACATCTATTAAAGAAGATTTTTCGATAGGATTAATATAAGCTACTGCTTTTAAATCTTTTGCTCTTTCGTTTCCGCGAAGCACATACTTTTGAGTTTCGGGATTGTTAAGTTTCATAAGCTCTAGCATTACCTTATCGAGCTTATTATTGTTTTTTTCGATATCACTTCGGAGATCAAAAACTTCTTCTGCTATAACGTTGTTTTCGTTTAAAAGAATTTTGTTTTGATTATAAAACATATACGAACTTCCAGCAAAAATAAGCGCAGTAATACTTGCAGCAACACTATACCAAAAAGGTATTTTACGCTTTGGAAGTAGTTTAACAACATCTTGATTATCTATGGTTTCTAAAATTGATTTTAGAGTGTAAGAAGGCGGATTTATGGAATTAGACTTCGCAGCCAACTCCAATCGTACTTGTAAAATTTCGTATTCTTCTTTTACATCTGGATATTTAGCAATATAAGCTTCTACTTTATTGGTTTCACTATCAGTTGTGGCACCAATTAAATACTTATTTAATAAACCTAATTCTAAAAAATCGCGTACTTCTTTTTCCATGATTTTATTTTTTATGGATTATAGATTTTTTTTAGTTCTCGTAATCCAATTTTTAACCTAGACTTAACTGTACCTAAAGGAATACTTAATTCTTCGCTGGCTTCTTGTTGTGTCATACCTTCAAAAAATAAAGCCTTTAATACAATTTGATATTTAGATTCCAGGCTAGCAACATGCTTTTTTAAATCTATTGTATCTTGATTTAAACCAGATGTCGATAATTTATATACGTTAGAGTCGGCAATATGGATTTCTTTGGTAAACTTAATATTATGGCTTCTTAATTTATCGATAGCAGTATTACGTGCAATTCTATACAGCCAAGTAAATAGTTTGGCTTTAGAAGCGTCGTACTTTTTAGCGTTTTTCCAAATTTTGATAAAGCTTTCTTGAAGCGCATCTTCGGCTAAAGCTTTGTCTATTGTAATTTTTTGAATTACGCCGAGAAGCGAACCAGAATAATTTTCATAAATTAACTGAATTGCCCTTTTATCGCCTTCATTTAAAAGACTTACTATATGTTGCTCTAATTTTGAAACCAAATTATTATTTTGCTTATAACGTACAAATTTAACCCAAATTATATATTATAAAATCTATTACGTCTTGAAACTACTGCAAAATACAACACTTTGTTGCATTTTTAAGATTAACCATAACGATGCTATGCTGAATCTTATAAAATGCTATATTTTATTGTAGTTTCAATTCTCATTACGAAGTTATAATACATAATTCGGGTTTAAATAATATTTACTTCTAATTCTAAATTTATATCAAAAATTCGTTTAACTGTTGATTGAATAAGTTGCGATAATTTAAAAATATCTTCACCTTTTGCATCATCATAATTCACCAATACCAAAGCTTGTTTGTTATGGACACCATAATTTCCAAAACGTTTTCCTTTAAAGCCAAGGTGTTCGATAAGCCAACCAGCAGGAATTTTTATATTTTCTTCTGAAACTGAATAACTCGGTAGTTCCGGAAAATTAATTTTTAATGTATTGAAATGAGATTTAGATATGATTGGGTTTTTAAAAAAGCTTCCACTATTACCTATAACTTTTGGATTGGGTAATTTAGATTCTCTAATAGTAATTACTGCATTTGAAACATCTTGAATTGAAGGACTTTCTACCTTCATTTTCTTTAATTCTTCAGTAATTGCGCCATAAGATGTATTTATTTTATGGTTTTTATTAGTTAACTCTAAAGTGATATTAAGAATGACATATTTGCCTTTTAAGTCTTGCTTGAAAATTGAATTCCGATACTCGAATTTGCATTCTTCTTTAGTAAAAATTCTAACTTTTTGAGTGTTGATATGAAGTGCTTCACAAGAAACAAAAACGTCTTTTAACTCTACACCATAAGCACCAATATTCTGTATAGGTGTTGCGCCAACATTGCCAGGAATAAGCGAAAGATTTTCGATACCACCAAAATTATGCTCTAAACACCACAATACAAAATCATGCCAATTCTCTCCAGTTGCAACTTTAACAATTACTGTATCTTCATTTTTTGAAATTATTTCAATATTTTTTAAGTCTAAATGGATTACTAAAACATCAACATCTTTTGTTAGAAGCATATTACTGCCACCACCAAGAATAAATTTTTCCGGAAATGCTTCAAGGTTTAATACAGATTTTAATTCTTCAACACTTTTTACTGAAACAAAATGTTTTGCTTTAACATCAATACCAAAAGTATTGTATTGTTTTAGAGATATGTTACTTAAAATTTCCACTAACCGTTATATTGTTTAAGAGCTTCTTTTAATATATTAACTGAAGCTATTAAATCTTCTTGTTTAAGTACGTATGCAATTCTAACTTGGTTTAAACCCAAACCTTTTGTGGAATAAAATCCAGCTGCAGGAGCAACCATTATGGTTTCTCCATTGAGTTCAAAATCTTCTAAAAGCCATTGTGCAAAATCATCAGCATTTTTTACAGGTAATTCTACAATACAGTAAAAAGCGCCTTTAGGTTTTGCCACTTTAACGCCTTTAACTTTTTGTAATTCTTCAACAAGTGTATTTCGTCTTGCAACATATTCGTTTATCACATCATCAAAATAGCTTTGCGGTGTTTCTAAAGCAGCTTCACTTGCTATTTGTGCATAGGTAGGAGGTGATAATCGTGCTTGTGCAAATTTTAAAGCAGTATCTATTACAGCTTTGTTTTTTGAAACGATGCATCCAATTCTTGCACCACACATACTGTAGCGTTTTGAAACTGAATCAATCATAATAGCATATTCCTCTAAACCTTCTTCTTGCATAACAGAATAATGTTCAGCACCATCGTAAGCAAATTCACGATATACTTCATCTGCAATTAAAAACAAGTCGTGAGTTTTAACAATTTCGGCTAATTTTTTAATTTCTTCCTTACTATAAAGATAACCTGTTGGGTTTCCAGGATTGCAAATAAGTATTGCTTTTGTTTTTGGAGTAATCAGTTTTTCGAATTCTGAAATAGGTGGTAAAGCAAAATCATCTTCAATTTTAGAAATTACAGGTACGATGTTTATTCCAGAAGCTGTAGAAAATCCATTATAATTAGCGTAAAATGGCTCTGGAATAATTACTTCGTCGTCAGCATCCATAATACTTCCGAAAGTAAAGAGTAGTGCTTCACTACCACCAGTTGTCACAATAATATCACTTGCAGTAACTGAAATATCATTTTTAGCGTAATAATTGGCAATTTTGGTTCTGTATTCTTCCGATCCTTCCGAACGACTATAAGCAATAACTTCAAGTGTATTATTTCTTACAGCATCAAGAGCAACTTGAGGCGTTTTAATATCTGGTTGTCCTATATTTAAATGAAATACGTTTATACCTCTTTTTTTTGCATTTTCAGCATAAGGAACCAATTTACGTATTGGCGATTCAGGCATTGACATTCCTTTATTAGAAATTCTTGGCATTTTATTATTGTTATTTGATAAGTGCAAAGTTGCAAAATAAATCTTAAAGTTTATTTAAAATAATATCCTTAGTAAACTATTTTATTAAAAGATTTGTAAATTGTAAGGAATACATTTTAGAAGAAGATTGAATGTTTAAACCTTATTTTATTTTTATTTTTTGTTGTGTTTTTTGCTTTCAAAGTTTTTCGCAAGGAAATTTTATTTTAAGAAAAGGTAATAAGGATAGAATTAATTTTAAGCTTATTCATAATCTTATCGTGATTCCTGTAGAAATAAATGGTGCTAAGCTGTCTTTTTTATTAGATACAGGAATAAGTAAATCTATAATTTTCAATTTTTTAAATCTTAGAGAAGACCTTCAGATTAATCAAGCAGAAAGCATTTATTTAAGAGGTTTAGGTGAAGGAAAGGCTGTAGAAGCTCTTAAATCTAGAAACAATATTTTTAGAATAGGAAAAGCTATTAATATTAATCAAGATATATATGCGATTTTTGATCCATCACTAAATTTTGCACCACGGCTTGGTGTTCCTATTCATGGCATTATTGGATACGACCTTTTAAAAGATTTTGTTGTTGAAGTTAATTATTCTAATAAATACATAAAATTACACGACCCAGATACATATAAACCCAAAAAATGTAAAAAATGTAAATCACTTCCTATAGAATTTCATAATAATAAGCCATATATAATTGGTTCGATAAGCATAAATGGTAATAGTAAACAGGTAAAATTGTTAATAGATTCTGGGGAAGTGATGCGTTATGGTTATTTGATGACGAAGATATAACGATACCTGATAAATTTTTTGAAGATTTTTTAGGAAGAGGATTAAGCGGAAGTGTTTATGGTAAGCGTTCTAAACTTGACAAATTTTCTATAGCAGGGTTTGAATTAAAAAAAGTAAATGTAGCTTTTCCAGATTCTATGTCAGTAAGTTATGCTAAAAAAATTAAAGATAGAAATGGGAGTTTGGGTGGTGAAATTTTAAAGCGGTTTAATATCATTTTAGATTACCCTAATAGTAAAATTACTTTAAAAAGAAATAGATTTTTTAGTAATCCATTTTATTATAACTTAAGTGGAATTACACTTGAACACAATGGAGTTCGAATGGTTAAAGAAATTGATAGAGGTTCTGGAATAACACGATTTAACAGTAATTCTGAATCTGCTGGAAGTGTTACTGTATTTGTTACTAATTCATACAGATATCTGTTAGCTTCAGCCTTTACAATTGTTGAATTAAGGGAGGACTCTCCTGCAAAAAATGCTGGTCTAAAACTTGAAGATGTAATTTTGGCAGTTAATAATAAAGATGCACATTTATATTCTTTACAAGATATAATCCAAATGTTCTATGGAGAAGATGGTAACCGTATTAGCTTATTAATTGATAGAAAAGGAGTTCAATTAAGATTTAATTTTAGATTGGAAAAGCTATTATAAAAAAACCCACAATATTGTGGGTTTTTCATAATATTTAAAGAAATATTAGTTTTTTTCTAATACACTTTTATTTTTTTTATCTAAAATGCTATTTTTACTTGAATCTACTACTAAACCTTTTATTTTTAATGCTATAGTAGGAGCGTTAGCAGCATTGGTAGAGACTGTAATGGTCTTTCTAATTGGCATTACTCGATTAGTATCATACTTAACCGAAATTTTGCCAGTTTCTCCTGGGAGAATAGGACCTTTAGGTTTTGAAGGGATTGTACAGCCACAACTTGATTTAACTTTAGTAATAATAAGAGGAGCATTACCAGTATTTGTAAATTCAAAAACTCTTACACCATCAGCACCTTTTTCTATGGTACCGTAATCTATAACTTCAGTTTTAAATTCAATTTTAGCTGCCTTTTCTTGAGCATTTACTGAAAAACTGATTAAACCAACAAATAAAATTGTTATTAAATTTTTCATCATTCTAATTTTAAATTCGACGTAAACATACTTACTTTTTGTTCATTCTACAAAAATATTAGATGTAATGCAATTTCATAAGAGAATTAAACCTATATATTTAACATTATAATTTTACAGAAAAAGAAATATAAGTACTTTTGCATATTAATGTTCAAAAATTATTCCAAAGTATGACAATCCCATCAATATATGATGCAAAAAATGTAGAAAGCAAATGGTACGATTACTGGATGTCTCATAATTATTTTCATTCAGTGCCTGACGATAGAGAGCCTTATACTATAGTTATCCCGCCACCAAACGTTACAGGAGTCTTGCATATGGGACACATGCTTAACAATACAATTCAGGATGTGTTGATTCGTCGTGCACGATTAAAAGGGTTTAATGCGTGTTGGGTGCCTGGGACAGACCATGCATCTATTGCTACCGAAGCTAAAGTAGTCGCGAAATTAAAAGCACAAGGAATTGATAAAAATGAGTTATCACGAGAGGAATTTATAGCGCATGCTTGGGAGTGGACACACGAATATGGTGGCGTAATTTTAGAACAACTTAAAAAGTTAGGTTGTTCTTGTGATTGGGACAGAACCAAGTTTACGATGGATGATGATATGAATGAAGCTGTAATTAAAGTTTTTGTAGAGTTGTTCAATAAAGGCTTGATTTATCGTGGATACCGAATGGTAAATTGGGATCCAGTAGCCAAAACTACATTGTCTGACGAGGAAGTAGTGCATATAGAATGTACCGACACATTGTACTATGTAAAATATCAAATTGAAGGAGAAAACGGCTTTGTAACTATTGCTACGACACGGCCAGAAACTATTTTAGGCGATACGGCAGTTTGCATTAATCCAAACGACGAACGTTTTACTTATTTAAAAGGAAAGAAAATTATTGTTCCTATATGTAATCGTGTAGTTCCTATTATTGAAGACGATTATGTGGATATTGAGTTTGGTACAGGCTGCTTAAAAATAACTCCTGCACACGATGTAAACGATAAGCAAATAGGAGATAGGCATAATTTGGAGATTATAGATATTTTTAATGAAGATGCGACTCTAAACACCTACGGATTACATTACCAAGGTAAAGATCGAGTTGTCGCACGTAAAGATATTGCCAAAGAACTTGAAGATTTAGGAATTTTGGTTAAAACGGAAGAAATAACACATAAAATCGGCACAAGCGAACGCACAAAAGCAGTCATTGAGCCAAGATTGAGTGATCAGTGGTTCTTAAAAATGAAAGATTTGGTAAAACCAGCAATACAGTCGGTTTTAGTAGATAAAGATATTAAGCTGTTTCCTAAAAAGTTTGAAAACACCTATCGCCATTGGATGGAAAATATTCGTGATTGGAATATTTCCAGACAGCTGCTTTGGGGTCAGCAAATTCCTGCATATTTCTATGGTGATGGAAAAAACGATTTTGTGGTTGCTGAAACTATCGAAGAAGCATTAAAGCTGGCACAAGAGAAGACCGGAGACCGAAGACTGAAGACTGAAGACTTAAAACAAGAATCAGATGTTGTAGATACGTGGTTTTCGTCTTGGTTATGGCCTATGAGTGTTTTTGATGGCATCCGCAATCCTGAAAACGAAGACATTAACTATTACTATCCAACCAACGATTTGGTAACAGCACCAGACATTCTTTTCTTTTGGGTAGCACGAATGATTATTGCTGGATACGAATTTAAAGGCAAAAAACCATTCTCAAATGTGTATTTTACAGGATTGGTTCGTGATAAGCAGCGTCGTAAAATGAGCAAATCACTCGGTAATTCTCCAGATGCACTAAAACTGATTGAAGAATTTGGAGCAGATGGTGTTCGTGTTGGTTTATTATTGAGTTCGGCAGCTGGAAACGATTTAATGTTTGAGGAAGCATTGTGTCAACAAGGCAAAGGCTTTGCTAACAAAGTATGGAATGCTTTTAGACTGATAAAAGGTTGGGAAATTGCAGATATTGAGCAACCCAAATCATCCCAAATAGCCATAGAATGGTTTGAAAGTAAATTCCAACAGACTTTATTAGAATTAGAAGATTATTACAGCAAATACAGATTAAGCGATGCTTTAATGACTACTTATAAGTTGATTTGGGACGATTTCTGTTCGTGGTTGCTTGAAATGGTAAAACCAGCATATCAGCAACCAATTGATAGAAAGACCTATAATGCCATTGTCACTATTCTTGAGGATAACTTAAAGATTTTACATCCTTTTATGCCTTTTTTAACTGAAGAGATCTGGCAGCATATTGCAACAAGAACTCCACAAGAAGCTTTAATTATTGCAAAATGGCCTGAAACGAAATCTGTAAACAAAGATTTAATTTCTGAATTTGATTTTGCTGCTGAAGTTATTTCAGGAATTAGAACCATTAGAAAACAAAAGAACATTGCGTTTAAGGATGCTATAGAACTTCACGTTTTAAATAATGAAAAGACTGCAACTACTTTTGATGTTGTTATTAGTAAACTCGGAAATATTTCTACTTTAAATTATACCAATGAAAAAGTTGAAGGAGCTTTGACTTTTAGGGTAAAATCGAACGAGTATTTTGTGCCAATGCAAGGAAGCATTGATATTGAAGCAGAAATTGCAAAACTAACCGAAGAGCTAAACTATACACAAGGCTTTTTAAAATCGGTACAAAAGAAACTATCTAACGAGCTTTTTGTAAATAATGCTCCAGACCAAGTTGTAGCCAGCGAAAAGAAAAAAGAAGCCGATGCATTATCAAAAATAGAAACTCTTAAAGCGAGTTTGAAGAGTTTAACCTAAAAGTTTTGAAGATTCGTTTAACGATTAGTATATGGCAATTAGGGCAGTAGAAAGCGATAAACTTTGGGGTTTACACTGAGCTAAAACGTTGTATTTTGTTTTTATATTATTCGTCTTAAAAATTAAATCTACGCTTTGGTGTCGATCATTACTTGCACTAAAGTAACTAAAACTACGGAACTCTTTGTTGTCTTAGCGTTTGTTAGCAAATGTTTTTTATTATAAATTAAAACCTTTTCTCTTTCAATAACTTTTCCAATTTTAATTAATGTAATACTTGTTGGAGCTTCATCAATAGTTCGTAATATTAACCCTGCATTCCTAAATTAACTTTCCTTCAATAAAGGTATAATAATGATTACCTCCTGCATCGTAAAAAGTTATAGTGGCTATTGTTCTCGACTACTTTTAATCTAGAATTTCACTTTATTACCATTAATATACACTTCTGCACATTTTATCTGATGTAATTTTTCGATTGCTATATTAAAGGGGTTCTGATTTAGAATAATGAAATCAGCATATTTTCCTTTTTCTAAGGAACCAATTTTGTTTTCCATATTGATTTGCCAAGCTGCGTTTATAGTAAGTGCTTTGATGGCTTCTATGAGTTCAATTTTTTCATTTTCTCCAATTATTCTTCCTGCATTGGTTTTTCTCTCAACTGCAGTTTGCATAAGTCGGAATGGCTGACTTTCAAACATAGGCTGGTCTGAATGTAGAGAAATTATTACATCGTTATTAATTGCAGAATTAATTGGTAACAACTTATTTGTTCGCTCTTCACCTAGGATATCTGAAAATAGCGCCTCTCCATAATAGTATAAATGGTTTACATGGAAACTCGGTGTAAGGTTAAGCTGTTTTATAGTATTCAATTCAGAAACAGGAAGCAATAAACAGTGTTCTAATCGATGTCTCGAATTGCTATAGTCAAGTTTGTAATCCAAATCTTTATATGCTTTAACAACCTCGCTAATAGCAGCATCACCTTGCGTATGGAGTGCAATTTGCCAACCTTTTGAATGGTATTCTTTGATAAATGTTTTTAATTCGTCTTGGCTTACAAGCGCTTCTCCTCTAGAATGCTCAGGAATAGCCAATTTGTTTAACGTTAAATCTGTTTCTAAGTAGGGTTCATCGATATACATTGAACCGATGTATGGAGATCCATCATACCAATGCTTAATCCCAATGATGTCGTAAAAATCGTTTGGTTTGCCTTTCTTTTCAGGCATTAAATGGGCCATATCATGGCGTAAATATATAAAATGCCTAGGCATAGGTTTTCGAGAAGGGAACAGTCCTATTTTGGCCATAAATCCACCAACAAATGTTGGGTGTTCAGCGGAAAGATGTTCCGTTAGAATAAGAGGTTGTTTGTCTTTAATTGTCAGCCCTGTTGATACAATAGTAGTGTTACCATTTTTAGAATAATCTAGCATTATTTTTTCTGCTGCTTTATTCACCATATCAAGTGTAAAGTACTCCTCCTTAATTTGTTTATTAAAAGGCCTAAATGCCTCCTGTTCGACTATAAGTCCTGTAAAATCTCCAGTGCTATCCCTTTCATAAAAACTGTGGTCAGAGGGGTTAGGTGTATCTTTATGAATACCTGCCTTTTGAAAAGCCATTGAATTGGCCCAATAGCTATGTAAACTTTGGCTAAATATTAAAACAGGATTATTAGGAGCAATGCTGTCTAAATATTGTATAGTTGGAGGTGCTATGCCTTTAACCAAAACTTGATCTAAGCCTTTAAATATTAACCAATTGTTATCTGTTGTTTGTTTGCATGTTTCTTCAAAATGTTGCCAAACTTCTTCTTTTGTGTTATGCTTAAATCCTGAAAGGTCATAAAGAGATGCAAAAAACATTGATAATATAAAGTGGGTATGAGCATCAACGAAACCAGGCATAACAGTTGCACCTTTCAAATCCTTTTTTCTAAGATTCTCTATATCGGTATGGTCAATGGATTCTATTTTTCCAATGGCTTCAATTTTACCATCAATAATCAGCATTGCATCCGCAATGGGTTGATTATCGTCAACAGTAATTATATTGCCATTGAAATAAAGAGTAGGAGCCGATTTTTCAAAATCACTCTTTACATAATTATTAATTATCAAAAGAACAAATAGCAATCCAATAGAAGTAATTAATACTTTTTTCATTATTTTATTTTTAAAATTGTTGCTAATGCTTTGATAAAATGAGTTTTAATTCTTTTTATCTGTCGTTAAACGAAGGTAGCCTTTATTATTGACAAAGTCAAGGTTATTTATGGGAGTAACTGTTAATTTGAGTAAAGAAATAGATGTCTTCTCCTTTGCAATGAGGAGTGCCCGATTTAAAAAAAATGGAATCCCGATAACTATCGGGTAAGGTGGTTATTGTAACCCTTCCGAACTTCGTTCACTTTTCTTTTAAAAGGGAAAGATTCATTACTAGTGAATTTACTTTTCATCCAAAAAATGATCATTTACCAAATCTATATAAATACGTTTGGCTTCGTCTTCAGTAATATCTTTAGCTTGAAATAAGGCATTGGTTTTAAACGCATTTATAATAGCTTTACTACTATTTGGCCTGCCATAATCGTTGGTTGCTTTTTTGTAGTATGCATACAAGCGCAATAAAGTGTCAGCAGGAAAAGGTTTTGTATATGCATTTACACGCTTTACAGCATCTTGAAATTTTATATTTAATTCTTCAGAAATCATTATATTTCGGCAATTACACTTTTGCCACCACGTACTTTTTGGTTTAGTTTTACTTTAATAGTTGTGTCTAAAGGTAAAAATAAATCTACTCTCGAACCAAATTTAATAAAACCGGAATCTTCTCCTTGAGTTATTTTATCATTAAGTTTAGCATAGTTTACTATACGTCTTGCCATTGCTCCGGCAATTTGACGATATAGCACTTTGCCATAGGTTTGGTTTTCTACTACAACTGTTGTCCGTTCGTTTTCTTCGCTGGATTTTGGATGCCAAGCCACTAAATATTTTCCAGGATGATATTTACTAAACACTACATTTCCACCAATTGGATAACGTGTTACATGTACATTTATAGGCGACATAAATACACTTATTTGAAGGCGCTTATCGTTAAAGTATTCGTTTTCAAAAACTTCTTCAAAAACGACAACTTTGCCATCTACAGGAGCAAGTACTTGATTATCGTTTAATTCGGTTTTTCTTTTTGGGTTTCTAAAAAACTGAAGAATTAAAATCAGCACTAATATTAAACCAATTTGTAGTGCACTTTG
>Ga0066369_10000418_pt1 | contig 18332 bp, 16 predicted proteins | sample Knorr_S7_td_Bott_FD_70972 | JGI IMG/M metagenome (GOLD analysis project Ga0066369, IMG submission 70972) | Marine microbial communities from Southern Atlantic Ocean transect - Knorr_S7_td_Bottom_ad_4513_LV_A | ecosystem: Environmental > Aquatic > Marine > Oceanic | place: Southern Atlantic... | reverse complement strand
GCAAAAACTCGGTTATAATCTGCCATCTCCATTAAGTACGCCTACGTCATGTAGGATCAAACATAATCCCTCTTGTCCGTCCTCCTATATTATTTGGCCCCCTATCAACCCATGGATTATTACTATCTCCGCCAACACCTCTAGAATTCTCTCTTTGCAATCTCAATTTTTGCTGTAATTCTAAAACACGTTCTGGCATAGGTCTTCCTGTACTAGGATCTAGAGTTAGTTCCCACATTCGTTCGTTATAAGCGTTAGGTGCTAATCCCATAGCCTTACGTTCTTCTTTTGAAAGATTTTTTGTTGTATTAAAAGGGCTATTATCTAATGCTAATTTGTGCTTTGCTCTTAAATTTTCAATGTTTGATTCGTCTTCTTTATTATTAATTAAAAAAAACAAAAAATGGCTAATAGAAATAATATCAGATAAAGTGAAGATTTCTTTTTCATGACTATTAAGTTTAAAATTAGAATTGGACACTATAAATTTAAGGATTATTTTATTAATTAAATTGAAATCCTTTTAATTTTTTAAAGGTCAATACTGCATTACTATCAGATAAAAGCGACACGTAATGACAAACATTTAGCATCCTGAGATAAATTTCTGTTTCATTAAAATTTATTGTGCTAGGCAATAGTTTTAAAATCAATTTATCGTAACTCGAAGCTTCCCCATAAAACGCATTGTTAACTGCATTAATAAAAGTGTCCAACAGTTTAGTTATAACTTCATACCCAGCAATCTCTTTATCAATAACTTCTTTAGATTGATACATGTTTTCGATACTTAATTTAATAATGTCGTTTATTTGAGCTTCATATTTACTCTTGTCTAACAATGCAGTCGAAAAATTTCCTTTTAAAATTTCATCTTCATTATTCATAAAAACAGTCACGGCCTCATTTATTAAGGTATTAATTGCGATAGCTCGTAAATAGCTAACTCTGTCTTGCACATTGGTTAATGTATTATATTTACTGGTATTAATGGTGTCTCTAACCAAATTAATAAGATATTCTAAAGCAAATTCTTCTTGAATAAATCCTAAGTTAATACCGTCTTCAAAATCTATAATTGTGTAGCAAATATCATCTGCCGCTTCTACCAGATATGCAAGTGGATGCCTAATAAAACTTATATCTTTACCGTGTCTTGTTTGAATTAACCCTAATTCGTTTGCAACTTCAATAAAAATTTCTTTTTCAGGTTGAAAGAAACCATATTTTTTATCTGTAATGTGATTAGTAGGTTTTTTTGGAAGTGATTCTTTTGGGTATTTAGTAAAAGCTCCTAAAGTCGCATAACTTAAACGTAAGCCTCCATCTCTTCCTTCCCTACTTTGTGTTAGTATTTTAAACCCATTAGCGTTTCCTTCAAAATCGCACAAATCCTGATATTCTTTTTTGGTTAATTGCGTTTTAAATTGCTTTCCATTTCCTGTTTTAAAAAATTCTCCAATAGTTTTTTCTCCGCTATGACCAAAAGGCGGATTACCAATATCGTGTGCTAATGCTGCTGTTGCTACAATGGCTCCAAAATCGTTAGCTTGATAACCAAGGGTTTTATTTAAATGAGGATATTTTTCTAACAATTTTACGCCAACTTGTCTTCCTAAAGACCTTCCTACAACACTCACTTCCAAACTGTGTGTTAAACGTGTATGTACAAAATCGGTTTGCGATAAAGGAATGACCTGTGTTTTGTCTTGAAGGCTTCTAAATTCAGAAGAAAAAATAATACGATCGTAATCGACCTCAAACCCCAAGCGTGTTTCGTCTTGTTCTTTTCGTAATCGTTTATTAGTGTCGCCAAAGCGTTTTAAGGAGAGTAATTGTTCCCAATTCATAGTATCATGTTAAGTGTACGCAAGATATATTATTTAATAATCTTTAGGAAACATTAACTTAACATTAGAGTTGGTTATTTGCAACGACAAAAACTAACATTCTAATATGAAATTTAAAAATACGCTCTGCGTACTATTTCTATTATTAGTAATAACTAATATAAACGCTCAAGAGTCATCATCGCCTAAATTCGGAAAAGGGCTCTTTAATCTTGTTGGTCAAGATAGTTCATGGACGATGAAAATTGGTGTAAGAATGCAGTTTTTAGGAATAGCTGTTTGGGAAGATGGTGAAAGCCCAGAAACTAATTTTTTAGTTCGACGGGCACGTTTAAAGTTTGATGGTTATGCATTTAGCCCAAAACTTAAATATAAATTAGAATTAGGTTTATCAAATAGAGACATTTCTGGTGCTTCAAAATTTACCGGTAATGCGCCAAGATATATTCTTGATGCAGTGATGAAATGGAATTTTTACCAAAATTTCGAGTTATGGTTTGGTCAAACCAAACTCCCTGGAAATAGAGAACGCGTTATATCTTCTGCTAATTTGCAATTTGTAGATCGATCAATCCTTAATGCTGGATTTAATTTAGACAGAGATATGGGCGTCCAATTTAGACATCATATTAATTTATCAAATAATTTTATAATAAGAGAAATTTTTGCAATATCACAAGGTGAAGGCAGAAATGTAACTACTGGAAATCTCGGCGGATATCAGTTTACTAGTCGAATAGAATTATTGCCTTTTGGTAACTTTATTAGTAAAGGCGATTACAAAGGTGGTGATTTAAGCCGTGAACCGAAACCAAAATTAGCCTTTGGAGTTTCTTATGATTTTAATAATAATGCAGTTAAAACAAGAAGTAACCAAGGTAAATATATGGAAACTGATAATGGTTTTTATGAAACCAATATTTCTACTTTATTTATAGATGCCATTTTTAAATATAAGGGCTTTTCATTTATGGGAGAATATGTAAACAGAGATTCCAATGATCCTATAGCAAAAAACTCTGATGGAACATTAACTGGGGACGTCGTAAAAGTTGGTAACGCATTAAATGTACAAGCAGGTTATCTTTTTAAAAGTAATTGGGAAATTGCAGGTCGTTATTCTAATACTAATTTAGATAAAAATATAACAGGCGCAAATATGAAAAACGAATACACTTTAGGTGTTTCAAAATATATTGTTGGTCATAGTTTAAAAGTTCAATCAGATTTTACATATATAGATATCGCAAATAATAATTATGTGCTCATGTACAGGTTACAATTCGATTTACATTTTTAAAACATAACAATTAGATAACATTTTATTGAAAAACACTATAGATATTTGCTAACTATTTTAAACTAAATTATGGACAATATATACTTATTAATGGTTGTTGCACTTGCCATTTTAGCTGTTGCTGATTTGGTTGTAGGTGTAAGTAATGATGCTGTAAACTTTTTAAATTCTGCCTTAGGCTCTAAAGCAATTTCGTTTAGAACAATTATGATTGTTGCCAGTATTGGTATTGCTGTTGGAGCTGTTTTTTCCAGCGGAATGATGGAAGTAGCACGAAAAGGCATTTTTAATCCGGGAGAGTTTATGTTCGATGAGATTATGTACATCTTTATGGCAGTAATGATTACTGATATCCTCTTATTAGATTTTTTCAATACACTTGGTTTACCAACTTCTACTACTGTTTCTATTGTTTTTGAATTATTAGGTGCTGCTGTTGCTATGGCGCTCATAAAAATTGCGGCAGACGGTGGAGATTTTTCCGATGTAGTAAACTATATCAACACATCCAAGGCTACAATGATAATATTCGGAATACTACTTTCGGTCATCGTCGCATTTTCTATAGGTGCACTTGTACAATGGGTTTCCAGATTGTTATTGTCTTACGAATTCGAACAAAAAGCCAAATGGGTTGGTGCGCTATTTGGTGGTGTTGCCTTAACTGCAATTGTGTATTTTATTCTTATGAAAGGCATAAAAGGTGCCGATGTGGCTAAACAAGGTTTCGATATTATTGGTGGAGCAACAATAAAAGATTTTTTAGAAACACAAGTACTCTCAATTATTGTAGTTAGTTTAGTATTCTGGTCATTATTGTCATATGGGTTAATTAATTATCTTAAAACCAATATATACAAACTAATCATTATTGTAGGAACCTTTTCTTTAGCATTAGCATTTGCCGGAAACGACTTGGTAAACTTTATTGGTGTGCCGATTGCTGCATGGCAATCGTACGAAGCATGGGTAGCTTCAGGTATCCCTGCACATGAGTTTAGTATGGAAGTTTTAGCATCAAAAGTACCAACACCAACATTGCTTCTCTTTATAGCAGGCATGATTATGGTTCTTACATTATGGTTTTCCAGTAAAGCTAAAGCTGTAGTAAAAACATCTATAGATTTATCCAGTCAAGGTGAAACTAAAGAACGTTTTCAACCTAATTTTTTATCTCGTGGATTGGTGAGATTTGCTATAGGGTCTTCTAAAATATCGTCTTATATTTTACCTGAAACATGGAAAGCTAAAATTGAAAAACAATTTGAAAAACCTGTTATTACTTTATCTAAAGAAAAAACACATGAGCTTCCTGCATTTGATATGGTTAGAGCATCGGTAAATTTAATGGTTGCCGGAGTTTTAATATCTATTGCCACATCTTATAAATTACCACTTTCTACAACCTATGTAACCTTTATGGTTGCTATGGGAAGCTCGCTTGCAGATCGCGCTTGGGGAAGCGAAAGTGCTGTGTATCGTGTTGCAGGTGTATTGAATATTATTGGAGGTTGGTTTTTTACCGCAATAAGTGCTTTTACTGCCGCCGCCATAATGGTATATTTAATTAATCTTGGTGGTCCAACTGCTATTGCAATTTTATTGTTTTTTGCTGTATTACTTTTAGGCAGAAATTATATTTCTCACAAGAAAAATTCTAAAGAAACAAAAGCTGAAGACAGTTTGGAAAAAGCTGAAAGCAGCTCGGTACAAGGCGTAATTTATGAAAGTGCTAAAAATATTGCTAATGTTGTAAAACGCGGTAACCGTATTTACACTAATGCTATTCAAGGTCTTGCACTTCAAGATTTATCTGCACTTAAAAAGAATAAGAAACAGATTGTTAAACTTTCGGCTGAAGTAGATGAATTGCGTGACAATATTTTCTATTTTATTAAAAATTTAGACGATTCTAGTGTTGGCGCCAGTCATTTTTATATTCATATTTTAGGATATCTGCAAGACATGACCCAATCGTTAGAATACATTTCTAAAATAAGTCATAAGCATGTAAATAACAATCATAAAAAATTAAAATTCAACCAAATAAAAGACCTTAAGCAAATTGATGATGCAATTGAAGAGTTGTTTAATAATACCAAGAAAGCATTTGTTTCTCGCTCATTTGAACAAATTGGTAGCCTTTTAAATAACAAAAAAGTAGTTTATGATTTAGTGAAAGAAAAAATTCAAAAACAAGTTGAACGTACACGAACAGAAGGAGGAAGTCCTAAAAACACAACACTATATTTTAGCTTGTTATTAGAAACTAAAGATTTACTAAATGCAACAATTAATTTATTAGAAGAGTATCATAATGCGCATGATAGTTCGGTTGAACCTGCGACTTTACCTTCTAGTCCTGAAGATACTTCTGGAAAATAAATCATAATATGTTTAGAATAAAAACCACCTCATTGGGTGGTTTTTTGTTTTGTATCTTTGTCTAACTTAATATTTATAAAATGAAAGAATGGTTTAAACACCTATATCTTCATTCCATAATTCAGGATTGTTTGTAATAAACGAAGTCATCATATCTTTACATTCTTGATTATCGACAACCATTATATCAACTCCTCGAGATTTTAAAAGTGCTTCTTCGCCTAAAAAGCTTTTGTTTTCTCCAATTATAATTCTAGGAATTCCATACAATAATATGGCGCCACTACACATGGCACAAGGCGATAAGGTTGTATATAATGTGCAGTAATTATAGACATTGGCAGATTGTCGTCCTGCATTTTCAAAGGCATCCATTTCTCCATGAAGCACAACACTACCTTCTTGAATTCTCCGATTATGCCCTTTTCCGATAATTTTTCCTTGGTAAACAATAACAGAACCAATAGGTATTCCTCCTTCTTTTAATCCTTTCTTTGCTTCATCTATAGCTACTTTTAGAAATTTATCCATACTAAATTCTTATAAAGAATTTTTTAACTTAACAAAAAAAGCATCACTTTCAAAATCATAGAAAGAGATGCTTGATATTATTTAGATTCCTGCCTACGCAGGAATGACATTTTATTAAGACCCACACATCAAACAATCGTCTCCTTCAGCTTCTTTTGCCTGAGCAACCAAGGCTTTCATTTCGTCGGCTGACATTGGTTCTACTTCAACTTCTGTACTGGTTTGCTTTGCGAATTTTTCAGCAGTTTTAACAGCTAGTTGTTTTTGTTGTGAAACTAAAGTTTCATTTACATCAACAGCCTCAACTGCTGGTTCAGATTTCTTTTTATTATCTAATGTAACCTTAATAGCATCTACAGCACTCTTTGTACGTAAGTAATACATTCCGGTTTTTAAGCCACTTTTCCATGCGTAGAAATGCATTGATGTTAGTTTTGCCATAGTAGCTCCTTCCAAAAACAAATTTAATGATTGTGATTGATCAATAAAATATCCTCTTTGGCGAGACATATCTATAATGTCTTTCATGCTTAACTCCCAAACCGTTTTATACAGCTCTTTAATGTCATCTGGAATGTTATCAATGCCTTGAATAGAACCATTGGCTCTCATAATATCTTGTTTTAAACCATCATTCCAAAGTCCTAATTCTACTAAATCTTCCAGCAAGTGTTTGTTTACAACAATAAACTCGCCTGAAAGTACGCGTCGTGTATAAATGTTTGACGTATATGGTTCGAAACATTCGTTGTTACCCAAAATTTGAGAAGTACTTGCTGTTGGCATTGGTGCTACTAATAAAGAGTTGCGAACACCATGTTTTAGTACTTGCTTACGCAGTTTTGCCCAATCCCAAAGTCCACTTAATTCTTCATCTTTAATTCCCCAAAGGTTATACTGAAATTCACCTTTACTAATAGGTGAACCTTTATAGCTTTGATAAGGTCCATCTGTTTTTGCTTCTTCCATTGATGCTGTAACAGCTGCAAAATAAAGTGTTTCAAAAATATCTTTGTTTAATTGTTTTGCCTCGTCGCTTGTAAAAGGCAATCGCAATTTAATAAAGATGTCAGCAAGTCCTTGTACGCCGAGACCTATTGGACGATGACGAAAATTAGAAGTTTTTGCTTCTTTTACAGGATAGTAATTTCTGTCTATTACTCTGTTTAAATTTTTAGTAACACGCTTAGTAATTCGGAAGAGTTCTTTATGGTCGAATGCACCATTTTTAATAAACATTGGTAATGCTATTGAAGCTAAATTACATACAGCTATTTCGTCTGGAGACGTGTACTCCATAATTTCTGTACATAAATTTGAAGATCGAATAGTCCCTAAATTCTTTTGATTAGATTTACGATTAGCTGCATCTTTATACAACATATATGGTGTTCCTGTTTCAATTTGAGATTCTAAAATTTTCTCCCAAAGTTCACGTGCTTTAATCGATTTGCGTCCTTTATCTTCTGCTTCATATTTAGTATATAGCGTTTCAAATTCTTCTCCATATACGTCACATAATCCTGGACATTCATTTGGACACATAAGCGTCCAACTTGCATCTTCTTGAACGCGTTTCATAAATAAATCTGAGATCCACATCGCATAAAACAAATCGCGTGCACGCATTTCTTCTTTTCCGTGGTTTTTCTTTAATTCAAGAAAATCGAAAATATCGGCATGCCACGGTTCTAAATAAATAGCGAAACTCCCTTTGCGTTTTCCACCACCTTGATCGACATAACGTGCTGTATCATTAAACACTTGAAGCATTGGGACAATGCCATTACTTGTGCCATTAGTGCCAGCAATGTAACTTCCTGTTGCGCGAATATTATGAATAGACAAGCCAATTCCGCCAGCCGATTGCGAGATTTTCGCCGTTTGTTTTAAGGTATCGTAAATGCCTTCAATACTATCATCTTTCATAGTTAATAAAAAACAAGACGACATTTGTGGTTTTGGTGTCCCTGAATTAAATAATGTTGGAGTTGCATGTGTAAAATATTTTTTAGACATGAGCTCGTAAGTTTCTATTACAGCATCTAAATCGTTTAAATGAATTCCGACAGAAACACGCATTAGCATGTGTTGAGGTCGTTCAGCAATTTTGCCATTTAGTTTTAAAAGGTAAGAGCGTTCTAAAGTTTTGAAGCCAAAAAAATCGTAGCCAAAATCGCGATTATAGATAATTGTAGAATCTAATTTTTCTTTATTATCTATAATTACTTGATATACTTCTTCTGAAAGTAAAGGTGCTTTTTTTTCTGTTCTTGGATTTACATAAGTGTACAAGTCTGTCATGACTTCACTAAATGTTTTTTTGGTACTTTTATGTAAATTGGAAACAGAGATTCGAGCAGCAAGTTTTGCATAGTCTGGATGTGCTGTTGTCATTGTTGCAGCTACTTCTGCCGCAAGATTATCAAGCTCGCTTGTAGTAACTCCATCGTACAATCCTTCTATAATTCGCATAGAAATTTTTACAGGATCTACTAGACTATTTAAGTCATAACACATTTTTCTCACTCTCGAAGTGATTTTGTCGAACATTATTGGTTCTTTTCTGCCGTCTCTTTTTACTACATACATACTGTGGAATACGTTTTATTTTTTCTGATATTGGTTATCTGAAAAAGGATTAGTTAGTTAGTCTAAATTTAATTCTAAAACAAATCAGAACAAGGTTTAGAAATTTAGTTTGGTAAAACTAAAGTGTTGTTTTGGAAGCTTCTAAACAAAGGAAGCTTCTGTTTAATTATCTATTGGTATGTTTGTTTATGCTCCCTTTGCTGAAGGAATAATACTTTAATTGGATTCTGAAAAGTAACCTTTTGAACGTTTGTGCTTAATTAAAAATCGGCATCGAAACTGAACTTATCTTTATCTTCTTCCTTATGAAGAACTCCTGCTTTTTGATATTCTGACACGCGTTTTTCAAAGAAATTGGTTTTTCCTTGCAATGAAATCATGTCCATAAAGTCGAAAGGATTGGTTACATTATATACTTTTTCGCAGTTAAAATCTACCAAAAGTCTATCGGTAACAAATTCAAGATATTGTGTCATTAATTTTGAATTCATCCCGATTAAACTTGCTGGAAGTGATTCAGTAATAAATGAGCGTTCAATATCTAATGCATTGGTTAATATGTATGTAATTCGTTCTTTAGAAACTTTATTTATTATATGATTCTCGTGCAAATGCACAGCAAAATCGCAATGTAGACCTTCGTCTCTTGAAATAAGTTCGTTTGAAAATGTTAACCCAGGTAATAAGCCTCTTTTTTTAAGCCAGAAAATGGAGCAAAAACTTCCAGAAAAGAAAATGCCTTCAACGGCTGCAAAAGCAATTAACCGTTCAGCAAAACTTGGACTATCTATCCATTTTAAAGCCCAATCTGCTTTCTCTTTAATGGCAGGAAACGTATCGATGGCTGTAAATAAATCATTCTTTTCTTTATCGTCTTTTACATAGGTATCGATTAATAACGAATATACTTCAGAATGTATATTCTCCATCATAATCTGGAATCCATAAAAGAATTTAGCTTCGGTGTATTGCACTTCTGAAACAAAATTTTCGGCTAAATTTTCATTTACAATACCATCGCTTGCAGCAAAAAAGGCTAAAACGTGTTTTATAAAATAGCGTTCGTCATCATTTAATTTGTTATTCCAATCATAAAGATCTTGGTGTAAATCTATTTCTTCGGCAGTCCAAATACTTGCTTCTTGTTTTTTATACCATTCCCAAATGTCATGATGTTGAATAGGGAAAATAACAAATCGATTTTTGTTTTCTTGTAAAATAGGTTCAATTTGTTGTGACATATTGGTTATTGGTTATAAATTTTTAATCGAGTTTTTTAGACGCTAATTGATACTTACAAATATTTAAAATTGAGGGCGAAAAAGAAAGCTATTTTTATAAACATTATTAACAAGTTTTTAACAACGTGTGAGTTTACTCTTATTAGGTGTTTTTAGTTCTACATTTTTTTTAAAAGGAATACCTTTTTTAAATATGAATCAACGAATTGATTAGTGGTGCAAATTTCAGCGCCTCTATTATCAAAACTAGCATAAGCGCAATTTTCATTATTTACTAATAGTGTCTCTAATTCACCATCTTCAAGAGTGACAAAAACTCCTTGCTCTTCAATAACTTTAATCCCTTCTGGTCTTAAAAAAGGTTTTATTTTTGGATAAATTTTCTGTAAAATCTTGACTTCCTCTTCCTCTAAAGGTGCTCCAGCATCACCACCTACACAACAAGCTCCTTTACACGCGCTTAAATTACACATAAAGTCTTTCTCTATAATATCTTCAGAAACTATTGTTTTTCCTAATTGAAACACTTTAATCCTAACATTAAAATTTGCACAAAAATAGAGAAACTTTACTGTTTATTAATATTACAAATCGATATTAAATAACGACCTTTGCCAAAATTTAGATTCAAACAAAATGCAATTAAATTTTAAAGAAATATTTACAGCATTTATGGTGTTGTTCGCAGTAATAGATATTGTTGGAAATATTCCTATAATTATTGATTTGCGCAAAAAATACGGACACATACAGAGCGAAAAAGCATCTATAATTTCTGGAGTTATCATGATTGTTTTTTTGTTTCTTGGCGAACGTATTTTAAGCCTTATAGGAATTGATGTGAACTCTTTTGCTGTTGCTGGATCTTTTATATTGTTCTTTATTGCTTTAGAAATGATTTTAGGCATTACACTTTATAAAGATGATGAAGGCTCAAATTTAACTGCTTCTGTTTTTCCATTGGCTTTTCCGTTAATTGCTGGTCCTGGAAGTTTAACAACATTGCTTTCGTTACGAGCAGAATTTAGAATTGAAAATATTATTGTTGCTGTAATTGTTAATGTTATCGTTATTTATATTGTTTTAAAAACCTCAGCTAGAATTGAACGCATTATAGGGAAAAACGGGATTAGTATTACACGTAAAATATTTGGCGTTATTTTATTAGCAATTGCTGTGAAATTATTTACAGCAAACATAAAAGCATTATTTTAACCCACCAGTGGGTTCAATTATCCGAATCTTGTATATAAATAGAAAAAATTAATCCAATAATGTCTCGTAGGCTTGCCCTTAAGGCTGTTAACTTATGAAAATATTCACATCCATTCTTTCGGTAATTGCAGTTATACTTGTTATTTATAACTTTACTAAAATAGATTTTAACGCCCCTTTTGGCAGTGAAAGTATTATAGCTTTTATTACTATGTTTGCGGGACTTTGTGTTATTTTATTACTTGCAATTTTAAGAATTTCAAAGCGGATTGAGAAAATTCAAAAAAGGAAATCTTAAGAAATATTATTTACTTTCCTGAATTAACTGTTTTATCTTATCTATCATCACATCATTAGTGTTTACAATTTTTTGGTATGCTTCACTACCATATAATTGCTGAGCAAAAGTTGCTTTAATATAAAATTTTATTTCATCGTTGTATGCTACAAAAACTATTTTAAATCTCGTTCTGGCATTTAAATAATCATTAAAACGATTTAGAAGTGCATCACTTACAACAAAATCAGTAATAAAATCTTCTTCATTAATGCCTTCGTAAATACTTCTGTCCTTATCTAAATCTTCAAAAACAAAATAGCTCATAATACCTCTATCCAAAATACGATTTACTATTTCATTTTCCATTTTTTTATTAATAGGAACAAATACGTCAGGAATAATTCCTCCTCCACCATAAACAACTTTACCCTTTGGAGTTATGAATTTTAATGAGTCGGCAACTTTTATTTTACTCGCATTCGATAGTTCGCCATTGTCTATTCTTTCAAAATATTCGTGGTAGTAATCTTTGTTTCCATTTTTATAAGAACGCTGTATAGAACGTCCTGTTGGTGTGTAATATCGCGATACTGTAAGGCGTATAGCACTTCCGTCTCCTAAAGACATTTCGCGTTGTACCAATCCTTTTCCGTAAGACCTACGACCAACAATGGTGCCTTTGTCGTTGTCTTGTAAAGCCCCTGCTATTATTTCGCTTGCTGAAGCAGAGTTTTCGTTGATAAGTACAAATACTTCGCCTTCTTCAAAGCTACCCCGATTGGTTGCAAAACTTTTTTCGATATGTCTTTTTTTATTTTTAGTAAATAAAATAAGTTTTCCTTTTTCTAAAAATTCATCGGCAATTTGTTCTGCTATGCCTAAAAATCCTCCTGGATTATCACGTAAATCTAAAATAAGTTTTGTGGCTCCTTTATCTTGAAGTTTGTTAAGCCCTTTCTTAAATTCTTTATAGGTAGATTGTGCAAAACGATTTATTTTAATGTATCCCAAATTATTGGTGAGCATATATGCAGCATCAACACTTATAATCGGAACTTCGCTGCGTTTTACTTTAAACTCTAAAAGTTCTGGTTCTCCTCTTCTATATATCTTTAAATTAACTAAAGTATTCTTTTCGCCTTTAAGCCTGTTTACAACCGCTTCATTACTCCAGTTTTTCCCATAAATAGACTCTCCATTGGCAATTAAAATGCGATCTCCTCCTTTTATTCCGGCTTTAATACTCGGCCCTCCTTCTAATGCTCTTATTACCGTAACTGTATCTCTATAGGTATAAAAACTTACTCCAATTCCTACAAAATCGCCTTTCATGTTTTCAGTAACGATTTTGAGGTCTTTTTTGGGAATGTATGTAGAATGTGGATCTAAATTATCCAGAATGTTGTTAATAGTAACATCTACAATACTATCTGTATTTACATAGTCAACATATTCATAATCAATAAAGTCTATAAGTCTGTTTAGTTTATCTTTTTTAGAATTTGAAGTAAATAATCTATTGGAAGAATCGCCAAAATTTAACTTTCCTCCAATAAAAATTCCAGTAGCAATTGCTACACCAATAATTAGAGGCAGATATTTTTTTTGAATGTTCACTGTTTTAAATCACTTATAAGTTTTATATCTATTCCTGCTTTTTTTAAAAATTGTAATCCAGAATCTTCTCTGTATGCTTTGCTATATACTACTCTTATAATTCCTGCCTGATGGATTAATTTACTACATTCTTTACAAGGAGAAAGTGTTATATATAATGTTGCCCCTCTGCAGGATTGTGTTGAAGCAGCTACTTTTAAAATAGCATTGGCTTCGGCATGTAACACATACCATTTTGTAAAACCCTCTTCGCCTTCGCAAACGTTTTCAAACCCGGTTGGCGTACCATTGTAACCATCGGAAATTATCATTCTATCTTTAACAATAAGGGCTCCAACTTGTTTGCGTTGGCAATAGGATAATTCTCCCCACACTTCAGCCATTCGTAAATATGCGATATCGTATTTTAACTGTTTTTTTTCTGGCATTAATTAAATCGTCAATTTATAATAAAATGGTATAACGAATATACTTGCTTACTATTTCAATTACAACTTAAGTGTCATTAAAGTTTTACCAAACTTTTATAAGGGTTCCTATTAACTTAAGGACACCTCTAAAAAGCAAATCACTATTTATTATCATTGGAATAACTAATCCTACTACAATTGCAGAAATTACCATAACCCAATCACGTTTTGAAAATCTAAAAATGGTTTGCCCAATAAACCCTAAAAACAACACCATAAAGACAATAATAATTTGGGATATTTCTATTCCTAAAGCAAATTCTAAAAGTGGTTCTACCTTGCTTTCATCTTTACCAATAAACATTTTAAATTCCCGAGCAAAACCTAAACCATGTATTAATCCAAAAAACAGAGTTGTAATAAATAAGATTCCTGTTTTATGTTCTTTAACTCTTTTTCCTTCTTTAAACACATTGTACAAGGCTACAATTAATATTGTTAGCGGTATTAAAAATTCAACTAAAACTCCGTTAATACCAACAATATTATAAGCTGCCAATATTAGAGACAAGGTGTGACCAATTGTAAATACCGAAACTAACAACAATACACGTTTCCAATCTTTAAACACGTAAGGAACTGTTAGTACCATTAAAAAAAGAACATGGTCGTAAGCATTAAAATCTAATACATGGTTAATCCCGTATTCTACATTAAACCAAAAATTTTCTAACATAATAAAGTGATTTGTGTTACACTAAAGCTGTATAGATTTGAATTATTTTATCCTTATTTTTCTCTTTATTTCAATTGATTAAAAACCTCTAATCCGCATTGTAAGAACTGTGCATAATCTTCCTCATCTGGCGTATATGCAATAGGTTGGTTTAGAATTTGTGTTCCATCTGGGCTCATTAGTACATAATAAGGCTGTGAGTTGGTTTGAAAAAATTGTGTTTGAAAATTCGCCCATTTATGTCCATAATTTTCCAGTTTTCGAGTGCCTCCATTTATTCTGTTTACCTCTATTTGCTGATCTTGAGGTAATTCTTTTTTATCGTCCACATATAACGAAATGAGCACAAAGTCGTTTCGCAAATAGCTGTCTATCGTTTTGTCTGGCCAAACATGCTCTTCCATTTTACGACAGTTAACACAAGCATAGCCTGTAAAGTCGAGCATAATGGGTTTATTTACTTTTTGAGCATAAGCAATTCCCGTTTTTAAATCTTTAAAACACTCCAAATTATTCGGGCAATCTTTCGGGAACAAGAAACTATATCCAACAGGTGGCGCTAATCCACTTAATAAAGTTAAAGGAGTATATGTATTGGTATCTTTATTTATTCTGAATCCGGAAACTAAATACACAGTAAATGCAGCAACTAATATTCCAGAAGATATTCTAAAAAAGGATAGTTTCTTTACTGGAGAATCATGCGGAAACTTAATTTTTGCAAATATGTAAAGTGTTAAACCTGCAAAAATGATAATCCATAATCCTAAGAATATTTCAATTTTTAAAATTCCCCAATGTTTTACTAAATCGGCATTCGATAAGAATTTAAAGGCTAATGCTAATTCTAAAAACCCTAATACCACTTTAACAGTATTTAACCAACCACCAGATTTTGGTAAGGCATTTAACATATTAGGGAACATAGCGAATAACGCAAATGGTAAGCCCAAAGCTAAGCCAAAACCTCCCATTCCTGCTGTTAACTGCCAGGCTCCTCCATCGGCTGTTAAAGAGCCTGCTAATAGTGATCCTAATATTGGTCCTGTACAAGAAAATGACACTAAAGCAAGTGTTAATGCCATAAAAAATATACCTAAAATACCTCCTGTATTTTCTCCTTGAGTAGTTTTATTCGTCCAACTTGCCGGAAGCGTAAGCTCGAAATATCCAAAAAAGGAGAATGCAAAAATCAGGAATATTAAAAAGAAAATTACGTTTAACCAGACATTGGTCGATATCTCATTTAAAATGTCTGGATTTACCGAATCTAATAAGTGAAACGGAATGCTCAATATTAAATAAACTGCTAAGATAAAAAACCCATATAGTATGGCTTTAGAAATTCCAGAATTTTTCTTTTGATCGTTTTTCTTTGTAAAAAAACTAACCGTTAACGGAATCATTGGAAATACACAAGGTGTTAAAAGTGCTAATAAACCACCCAAAAAACCAAGAACAAAAATATTCCAAAGGGATTTTTCTCCTTTTACATCTCCTACTACTGATATATATTCGTTTTCACAATTTAAATCGGATTTTGTGATGTCACTGGGTGATAATCCATATAATATGCTATTTGTGTCTTCATCATTAATTTCAACATTATCTATTATAGTTTCCTTACCAATACTAGCTCCTGTTGAAGATAGATTAAACTCAAAAGACACATCTATTGGAGCCAAACATCGTTCGTCATCACAGGTCATAAATACGAGACTCCCTTTAATTATTACATTGTCTCCATTACCCTTTATCTTTTGTTTAAATACAGCCTTATTGTAAAATTTAGACACAATCATATCAAAAACAGAGTCGTGTTTGGTTACCTTATTTTCGTCACTTTCAATAAGTCCATCCATTAATATAAAAGTCTCATTTTCTTCAAAGGTAAACTCTGTAGGTATTGGTCCACCATCGTCAATAAATTGAGAATATACTGCCCAATGTTCGTCGATAATCGCAGTAAAAATTAATTCATACTCGTTATCGCTAATCTTTTGAGATTCAAACTCCCATTTAACAGGTTCAAAAATTTGTGCAGACGCTACAATAGTAAATAGAAATGTTGCCAGGAATATTATTCTTCTCATTGTAACTATTCATTAAACATAATTAAGTGCAAATAACTTAAAAAAACTTTCAATATTCATATAAGTTCTTGTTAATATTATTTCGTTATAGTCTAAAATTGTTTAGTAACTTGTATTAAATTAATTAAACCTCTATTAAAATGAAAACCAGATTATTTGTTTTCCTATTCGTATTTACTATTTCATTAAATACCATTGCTCAGTCAGTACAAAAACAAGTAAAATTATTAGATGATTATATTGAAAATGCTTTAACAGTATGGAATCCTCCAGGGTTAGCAGTAACAGTTGTTAAAGATGGTGAGATTGTTTTTACAAAAACCTATGGTATTCGTACGTTAGGTGAAAATAAACCTGTGGACAAACATACGTTATTTGGTTGCATGTCAACTACCAAAGCTTTTACTGCAGCTGCATTAGCAATGTTGGCAGATGAAGGCAAACTAAAATGGGACGATCATGTTATTAAATACTTGCCAGATTTTCAGCTTTACGACCCATATATGACCCGCGAAATTACTGTTAGAGATTTACTAACTCACCGAACAGGGCTTGGAAACACAGACTATCTTTGGGGATGGATGCAAATAAGTGGTGATAGTGCACTTTATAAAATGCGAGATGTTAAGCCTTCATACTCTTTAAGGTCCAGTTTTATTTATCAAAATCTTATGTATTTAGCAGCTGGTAAAGTTATTGAGAAAGTAAGTGGTCAATCTTGGGAATCTTTTTTAAAAGAACGTATTTATATTCCTTTAGAAATGAATGAAACTTTTGCCAAGTATGAAATGGTAAAGGACATCAAGAATAAAGCAGATGCTCACTTTCCTCATGAGGGTAAAATCATAAAAATTGATCAGCTTATTGCAGATGAAATTGGTCCAGCTGGCTCTATGTGGTCAAGTATAAATGACATTGGGAAATGGATTCAGTTTTTACTAAATGATGGCACCCATAAAGGAGATACTTTAATTAGTGATAGAAATTTTAAAGAATTATTTAAACCTCAACAAATAATTCCATCTAACGAGTTTTATCCAACGCAAAAGCTTACCAAACCAAATTGGACGACTTATGGTTTAGGATGGTTTCAACACGATTATAGAGGTAAAATGGTACAATTTCATACAGGAAGTCTTCCAGGTATGATAGCTATTGCTGGTTTAATCCCTGAAGAAAATATAGGTGTTTATGTTATGGGAAATTTAGATCACGTAGAATTACGTCACGCCATTATGTACACAGTTTTCGACCTTTTTATGGATGGAAAAATCACCAGAGATTGGAGTACTGAGTTTAAAGATCTTTATTCTCAAAAAACGGAACAAAAAGAACCTAAACGAATCCTTGAAACAATTGCTTCATTACCAATTAGTAAAGTTTTAGGAACCTATAAGCATAAACAATATGGTATAGTAAAAATCACTGAAACTAATCAAGGTATTAGATATAACTTAAATAATACTGTAAAAGGCATTTTATCTCATTGGCACTACGATACCTATCAAATTACATTTGATAAACAATATTATGGAAAAGCAATGCTTAATTTCAGAATGAATTCGGAAGCTAAAGTAAGTTATCTTGAAGTTTTTGGAGAGCGTTTTGATGTTGTTAACTCAAAATACTAAATATTGTGTGCATTTATAAAAAACAGTGACTCCACCAGGATTCGAACCTGAATCTAAAGTTTAGGAAACTTTTATTCTATCCCTTGAACTATGGAGCCTTAAACAAAAAACCCAACTTATTTTAATAAGTTGGATTTCTTATTTTGGTTCTGACATTAGAACTGAAGTTTATTAAAATTTTATAGCCAATACAGCCATAAATGTTTAACTAACTTAAGCCTTTCCTAATATCCTGAACATACCTGTTCCACAAGTTGGGCATTTGCCTTTCATAGCTCTTCTACCATTTTTCATAGTGACTTCAGCACCATCTTGAATTTCTCTTTTCGCTTTACATTTTACGCAATATCCTTCCATAATTTTTAAAGATTTTGGTGTTTGATTAAATTGTTTCTATTTCAAATGTAAGGTATATACTATGTATTTGCAAATAAAAATTGCTTTCTGAACA
>Ga0066369_10000414_pt1 | contig 18434 bp, 19 predicted proteins | sample Knorr_S7_td_Bott_FD_70972 | JGI IMG/M metagenome (GOLD analysis project Ga0066369, IMG submission 70972) | Marine microbial communities from Southern Atlantic Ocean transect - Knorr_S7_td_Bottom_ad_4513_LV_A | ecosystem: Environmental > Aquatic > Marine > Oceanic | place: Southern Atlantic... | reverse complement strand
CCCAGTCAGACATTGACCATTCTCGGCCGGAAAGCTGCTATCCCCAACTTTTATCCTAAACATGCCTATGAAGATACTTTTGTATTCGTGGCAAAACACGTTTTATAATTCCTATTCCCCGTGCTTATTTAGTTTTGCTCCATCACCTGCGGATACTAGCAGCTCTTTCGTCCATTTTTTGTAGGAGCAACTCACGATATTTCTCGTATGCCGGTTGCTGTTCATCGGTAAGAATACCGTTGATCTGTTCATTCATGGCATCGACTCTTGCTCGGCGTTTTGAACTGATTTTCCTTTTCAACCCGGATTGGTTATGTGCTTTCATCAACTTATGCACATCAGAGAAAAAATTCTGAAGAAAACTGCCCACTGCGCTTCGAAAAATCGGTTGTTGTTCGTTCGTTAATCCAATACTCATTGCCGCTCGGAGCACATCAGGATGGGTCCAAGGTTGTTGTTCTTCTGCATAAGTCAGAGGTACAAAGAGGAAACAGGCTACAACGAAAGTTACAACATATTTGTTCATTCTAATATCCCTGACAGCATGTACGAGCATAAGGTAAAGAAATGACAATCAGGCTTGTTAGTGTTGTTAAGTCGTTCTACCTATTCTATATTTATGGACGGTATCCAAGCGTCGACCGTAGACGCGATGGCCCACTACCAGATTCAACAATAGCGCAAAAAGGATAATTACTATGCATTGGCTTACTGGTCCAATTTCTAAATACGTTGTCTGGCAGGGGCGTGCGACTCGCTCCGAGTATTGGTACTTTATTCTATTTACGGTCATTATCGGTGTCGGTTTAACCATGGTTGATCTGGCGGTCGGCACATTTGATGAGAAAACAAACCAAGGATTGATTGTTGGACTCTTCCGGCTCTTCCTTGTCTTGCCGTTGATTGCGCTTTTTGTGCGCCGTCTCCATGATACGGGGCGCTCTGGCTGGTGGTTCTGGGTTTTATTGGTGCCCCTCGTTGGTGTGATTGTGATATTGGTGTTCTTCTGCACAGACAGTCAGCAAGAGACCAATCAATACGGCCCCAACCCGAAAGATATAGGCGGTACTGGTTCCGGATCTCCGCCTGTTTAGAAACAACGGGGTCGGAGTAGTTACCCGGGGTAAAGTACCGGAGTAAATGCGCCAAAGACCAGTCACCACCGAGCAGACATAAAAAAACCCCGCCGGAGCGAGGTTTAGTGGTCGAAAAGACTTGCGGGTGTTGAGAATCATGCTGGTCTTGCCTTGATGCTCATAAACTCGACCAACCACTTCGACCTTGTACCATTGCCCTGATTTGTGCTTGAAACGCACCACAATCCGATCGATATCGTTACCCTGCAGGAGCTTGGAGAACGATTGGCTTGCTAGTTCGACATCATCGGGATGAAGAAAATCAAAAATATGCTGGCCAAGAATTCTTCCGGAAGGTATCCCAGTATTTCAGTAACGGCAGAGCTCTGGTAGGTTACGAATCCTTCTTCGTCGATCATCGTAACGATATCAACGCCGTGATCCAGCAGGGCTTTATATGCGTCGGCGGTGAGGTCGGTGCCTTCAGCCATCAGCGGCAATACGGTCAGCGGCATTTTGATATTGCGGCTCCGTCGTTCGTTCTCTACGTTGATCCACTTTGCCTTTCTCGCGTTCGTGAAGCATGTGCCAGCCTGATGACCACTCGAAATTCATCGATCTAATCAACGGTTCGGACATCTCGTCAAATGCTCTTAATGCCTCTGTGACAACGGCCAGCTGATTTTCCTTATTGTTAAACCGTCCGGATTCGAATCCGAGTGGGTAATTCACAAATTGGACTCGAGGAGGCTTACCTGCGTTCAGAATATCGAGAGCGCTGCCAAGGATAAGCGTGGGCAGTCCCTTTTCTTCAAAATGTCTGGCAATCAGACTCACGGTCTGATGGCATACAGGTCACAATGGGACCAGAAGTAGCAGATCGAGTTGCTGGTCTTCAACTGCAGCTTCCAGATTTGGAATGAGTTCAGTTCGCACTCGCTGCTTTGAATAAATTCCTCCCATGCAGGAGAGGTAATCATCAGCGAGTTCACCAATGACGCCTTCTGATTGAAGTTGTGCCAGTGCTTCGATGGGGAATACTGTGCAGGGGTCCTGGCGGGCTTCGATCAGGTAGTTCTCCATAATGTGCGAAAAACGTAATTCGGAAATTGGTGTATTTCTGCTAATCGAACGAATGCTGGTGTCGTCTTTGTAGTAGTAGGCAACCTGCCCATGCACGTAAGTGCCAGCTGTGGAGATCATGCCGAGTTTTGATTCCGACAACGGTTTTTTCACCGCAGCAAACGCCGGATCGGTATCAGCGTGGAACCACTGGTATGGTTCGAACCCCAGTTTCTCGTAATTCTCTCGGGTCTGGCGTATATATTCGGTCGGTAATGGCTTCATAGCATCCCCATGGGTTATCACCTATTATAGATCATTCATTTTAATCCCTCCCCATCTTCGATGAAATATCTACTCCGTAATTGGCGTTGGTTGCTCGCGATTGTTTTTCTTGCATGCGGCTTTGCAGGTTTTCTCTCCGGTGTTGGTACAACTGAACGAGATCTGTCATCGGCTAATGCCTTCACATTGCTCTACTACTCTTTGGGACTCTTTATTCTGGGCGGCCTGGATCTGGGTGTGCCGGTTGGCGGGCCCTGGTGGGGGCAGACTCTCACCTGGATCGCCTATTTCGGTGCCCCGTTATTGACCACGTCAGCGCTAGTGGAATGGGTGCAGGTTCTGGTTGCAAACCCATCGCGCTGGCTAAGAAAATTGAAGGGTCATACGATCATCATTGGTGTCAACGATTTGTCCCGAAGCGTAATGGACAAGATAGTTCAACTCGATGACAAGGCCCAATTAATTGTCGTTGATCGAGATATTCGCAAAACAGTTCGCCAGGAGTTGGAAGACAGATACGGCGCCCGATGTCTCGCCGGTGAATTTACTGATGACTATTTTCTCAACAGACTTCGAATAATGCACGCCAAAAACGTTTTTCTTAGCGGAGAAAGCGATTTTGATAACTTTGAAACCGCAAGCAAGTTAATCGAGCTTAGGCCTGAACTTGGTCCTCGAATTGTTCTGCACTGTAACCGGCTGCGTTACCTTCGGGAGATGGGGCATTCGGATGTGGTGAAGTTGACACATGCGTTTAATAGTTATCAGCTTGCTGCCCAGCACCTGGTGCAATCAGTCATGTTGGATCATTTTAAAAGTACACCCAGGCTGGATACAGTTGTGCTGGCAGGATTTGGTCGATTTGGACAGACCGTTTTAGAGGAGCTGCAGCAGATAGGTGAATCGGAAATCGACTGCATTGCGATCATTGACATTGATGCACATCGCCGGGTATTGGTTGCAGAAGAGCAGGTTGAAACGCCCTCAGGGATTGAGAAGCATGTCTTCCAGGGTGAAATTGGACATCCGGAAGTGTGGCGACAGCTTGAGCAGAAAATTGACCTCGGGATCGGCGTACCCCTTGTCATAATGGCGACAGGTCAGGATGAAGAAAACCTGCGAACGGGTATCTGGCTCAGTAAGCGTCACCCTAATATCAAAGTGATGATTCGCAGTCAGCGTGAATCTCATTTTGCTCAATCAGTTAGCCAATCTGCCGGTATCCATGCGTTTAGTTTGCAGCAGATAATTCAGAACTCACTTCCGGATCACTGGTTCCAGAGCTAGTGCTACGCATGACACAGGAGTACGCATGTCCCTGACATTACTTTGGCCACTCACACGATGGGGTGATGACAACGTTCCGGAAATTGAAACCGCGGGTAAGGAAGTGAACTGTATCTTTGCCGCTAAACCTGCTGATGTAACTGATGAGCAATGGGCCGAGGCGGATGCGCTCATCAGCGTACCCGATCCGTTGTTGACAGAAGATGTTCACAAGATTCCGAACTGCAAGATTTTTGTCACGCCGAAGGTTGGCTTCGACAATATTGATCTGGAAAAATATGGCAGATTGGGCATCCCGGTCTGTCATGTTCCCGATTACGGCACCCAGGATGTTGCGGATCACGCCATGGGATTATTACTTGGATTGATGAAGGGCATTAATCGATGGGATAATAGATTGCGTGCAGAGCCCCGCTCATACTGGAACCCCCTTGATAATCCGCTTGCCTTAAGATTGTCAGTCGCAAAGATTGGTATTGTTGGATTAGGCCGCATTGGTACGGCAATGGTTTTACGCTGTAAAGCTTTTGGGATGGATGTTACTTTTTATGACCCTTACAAATCTAACGGTTCTGATCTGGCGCTAAATATCAATCGTGCGGAAAGCGTGGAAGAGTTGTTTGCCAGTTCGGATATTATCAGCCTGCATTTGCCCCTTAGCGATGAAACACAGGATATGGTGAATGCAGATCTATTGGCTCATGCCAAGCGAGGGTTGGTGTTAATCAATGCGGCGCGAGGCGAGATTGTTGATATAGATGCGCTGTTTGACGCGATGAAAAGCGGACAGGTCGGAGGTGCGGGCCTTGACGTAATGCCGGAAGAACCATCGAACATGGATCGCAAACTCATTGCCGCATGGCATAACGAAGAAGAATGGATGAAGGATCGATTGTTGATCACACCGCATTCTGCGTTCTATACACCACAAAGCCTTTATGACATGCGAACCAAAGGCATAACGGTTGCATTGAAATATTTGACGTCGGGCAGGTTAGAGAATTGTGTGAATGACAATTTCCTGGAAAACGTGAGACCGATTGGCTCGGGAAGCGTTAACCGCTAGTGGATTGTTAGTCTGGAGGCAACATGACGGTTTTGTCATCTTCGATAGTTCCAGCATAGCCTGGGCTCAGCATGTAGTAGACTTCACCCTCTTTACGACGCCGTACCAAAAACTCCATCAGCACAATTTGTTCGAGTCTGTAGTACAGCTCACGGTCGGGGATAGCCGAAAATTTGTCATACAATCCGTTAATTGAAACTTGTTTTTTTGCTTCCATATGCTGCAGGATTTCCAGCTGAGTACCGGTCAGGGTTTTCCGGACAGTAGACCAATCTGGGCTAACCGGTAGTGCAACGGATTTTTCTTCAGGTTTCTTACGGGCCACCATGTTGGCAAGGACATAACCAGCCCCGATGCCTACCATCAACGCGATCGCGATACTCGCAATATCCATTTCTACCCCCGGTGTTTGTCGAGTTTTTCATTACCAGTGCAGAGCAACATAGCTTCTCTTGAACCATGATTACAGGGCCTGGTTGTCTCAGATCGACGACAGACTTAACGCCTAACTGGCTCCCTGGTTTACCTTGTGAGGTTGTTGTTGGTACTCACGCTTCCAGGCGAAAAATCCGAAGAATATGATAACGATATAAATAGCAAACAGCATGGCTGTAAAGTACAGCTCGCGATCAAGGTATAAAAAGATAGAGACGCCGTCGATCACCAGCCAATAGATCCAGTTTTCCAATATTTTCCGTGTCACCATAAATGTCGTCACTACAGCTCCCCAGGTTGTAAACGAATCGACATACGCCAGTCGCTGATCGGTTCCTGTGAGTAGTGACCCACTAATTAATGTTGCCACAATGATTAGCGCGAGGGCGATGGCATGATACTGCCATGACCAGGTTGTCACCGATAAAGATGTTGCTTCTGGCTGCGCGCTGCGGCGCCACTGACTCCAGCCGTAGACTGCCATCGCCAGGTAGTAGACCTGCAGGCCTGATTCCATATACAGGTTTACCTGCCAGAATACGTAAAGAAATATGGCGGTTGACACAAAAGCCGCGTACCAGCAGGCGATGTTTTGCCTGACGGCAAGCAGCAGATAGGCAATTGCCAGAAGCACTGCGGTCAATTCGATAACTGAGTTCTGCTTAAACTCTGAAACTACTATCGATAGGATTTCTGTCATCGTTCGCCGAAAGTGAATTCAAGCGTGAACCCGGTTACTCTCGGTTCACCGAATTGAAAGTAGGGTTCCAGGGCATAACCTTTTCGTGGATCGTTGCCAAAACTACCAAAAGCTCGAACATAAACATCTTCGTCAGTGAGGTTGCGGCCCCACAGCGTTAGTTTCCATTGATCTGCCTGATACCCCAGGGAGGCGTTGTACAAAGTGTAGCTATCACTCTTCACGGTATGTCGGTCTGAGAAATAAAATTCATCCTTGCCGTCTGCTGAAACATTGACGAACCAGGGGCCTTGCTCGTAGTTGACAGTCACGTTGTACATGTAGTTTGGCGCGTGAGCCTGATCGCGACCGGCTAAGTCTTCACCAAACTCGTTTATGAATGTGTCGAACTTGGCATCCAGCCAACCGGCATTGGCAGTAATCCAGAAGTTGTCGCTGACCGACCAGTTTACGTCGATCTCGACACCCTTATTGGTGCCTTCTGCGGCATTGCCGAGGAAATCGATAAATTCAGTGCTGCCATTGGGTCGTTCACGAACGAGGGAGCTTTTGACCTGTTGATCTTCGCGATCGTCGTAGAAGATTGCCAGTTGCACAGCGACGGTATCATCGGCCAGCATTGTCTTTAGGCCAATTTCATATTCAATCAGGTATTCCTCGTCAAAGGAGCGAAGATCGGCATCGAGGGTTCCGTCGATGTTAAAACCGCCAGCTTTGTACCCTCTGGAGACTGACCCGTAAGCAAGCGTGTTGTCATTCACAAGGTACTCGAGCGCCAACTTGCCTCCCCAGAGTGTATCGTCAGGCGAAAACCTGACCGCTTCCGAATCACCATATTCGGTATCGCGTTGTTCGACTCGAACGCCGGTGCTCAAGGTCCAGCTATCGTTTAGCGCCGTGTCCAGTTGAGTGAACACTGCAATAGTTTCGAATTCGTAGTCGCTATAAAAATCAGTAACGAGGTAGGTATATTGACGATGAAGGTTTTCGTCTGAGCCGAGATAGTAAAGGCCAATTACCCAGTCTGTGGAATTTCCGAATATCTTGCTTGATTCATTGGATAGCAGTCGAATTTCAGCGCTGGATGTTTCCCGTTCTCGCAGGTAATGATCGGTCGACGTATAGCCCCATGGGTGAATGCCTGTGTAACTCCAATCTTCATCGTAACCATAATCAAGATCAGAATCTGCCTGGTTCAATAGCACCTCGACATCCATATTATCCAGTTGCCAGTGACTCTTCAGCGAGAAATAGGTGGAATCCTGTCGGTCAAAACCAGGTTCATCTGACAAAGTGTGGCGGGTGTTGTCCAAAGAGAAGGCATCATAGCCATTATCGATATCAATGCTGGCGACGGTGAGATGTAGCGACCAGTCGTCTCTCACTTGCCATTTGAGTTTGCCTCTTATCGTCATTTCATCTCGGCCGTTGGTATCGTCCCGGTCTAGAAAGTCGTTCTCAATGTAACCATCACTTTCGTGTGATTCGATGACCAGGCGGGTTTGAAAGTTTTCAGTCAAGGGTGCGTTAAACACGAGACCGATTGTCTCAGTGCCATACTCGGCAGCAGACAGTTTTAAGGATATGAAACGGGAATCATCGGGATCGTTTGTCATCACGTTGATAAGACCCGCTAGCGCGTTTGCACCATAGCGAGTGCCCTGGGGTCCCCTTAGCACTTCAACCTGTTTAACATCCATTAATGTTGCGATAGACCCGGCGCCGCTAAAGTCAACATCATCAATGAGGAACCCAACGGAGGGGTTGATAGGATTGGCGAATTGACTACGTTCACCGATGCCCCTGATCTGATAAAAGCGGGCTCTGTTGCTGCCCGACGCGAAGTTCACGTTGGGGATGGCGTTGATGATGTCTTCGAAGTGTTGTGCGGCCCGCGATTTGATCACGTCCTCGGTCACGACGGTAACGCTACTGGCGGTTTCCATGGTTGTGTCATTGCGTAGATCCGCAGTCACCACAATTTCCGGGATAGGCGCCGCCCAACTAAATCCCGCGTTGATTAACAGTGCACCGAGAAGTGCAGTTCTGAATAAACTCATGAGTCTCTCCTGAAAATGAATTAAGAGACCCGGTATAGACGTAATGAGAGAAGTGCAAGACAACCTTTTCCTACGCCGGTACTAACCGGATCAGGTTCAAGGGTTTGATCTCAGGCGAAAAACGCCACCCCCAAGGAACGTTGCGAAGTATAGCCTAGTTAACCTCTGATTAAAGTCTTTTTCCGCGATGACCGCGTTGAACCCGTACTCTAATCTCCGTGCGAATTCGCCTTGTCCACACGAAAAAATCCAATTAATCAGAGCTTCCCTTGTTAATGTTCGAATGCGCGATGATCAGATTGAACGAATAATCGAAGGCAGTGTTTGCCAGGTGAGGGTTGCCTGTTCATAGGCAAAAGCCAGTTTAAGAATCTCCAATTCAGATCTGGGTTTGCCCACTATTTGAATGCCAACGGGTAGGCCTTCGGAGGTAAACCCGGCTGGTACAGAAATAGCCGGCAAGCCAATGACTGAAATGTAATAACAGGATTTCATCCAGTCGATATAGGTGTCCATTTCAATGCCGTCGATGTTGGTTACATACTCGTCAGTTAGCGGGAAAGGCGCAACCTGTGAAACGGGTAACACGAGAAAATCGTGATCGTTAAAAAAATCAATGACACGATACATCACAGTCGACCGTAGCTGTTCCGCTCGTGCGACATCTTCACCGGAAAGTTTGAATCCTTGTTCTACATTCCAGATATAGGTTGGCTTAAACTTGTCGCGGTGTTTACGTACATTCTCGCCATTAATGGCGGCGAAACTCCAGGCCCGCAGGGTTTTGAAGGCTTCATCGGCACCATCGAAGTTGGGGCAGGCCTCCGCCACCGTGCATCCCAGGTCTGCAAAAGTAGTGATACTTTGCTCAACAATATCTCGGACTTCGCTGGCAACCGGTAGTTGACCAGCAAAGTCAGTGGAGTAGGCAATACGCAAACCTTTCGTTTCACTTTGCAGGCATTCCAGGAATTTGTCCCCGGATTCCGGAATGGCAATTGGAGACCGGTCATCTGGCCCGGTAATAGCTGCAAACATCAGGGCGCAATCCGAGACAGTTCTTGCCATGGGGCCATGGACGCTGAGGTTTGACCAGGCAGAAGGATTGGGGAGTACAGGCACGCGACCGGCGGCGCTTCTGAGCCCGACAACATTGCAGAAATTCGCCGGGTTTCGTAAAGAGCCGCCCATATCACTGCCGTCGGCAATAGGCAGCATACGTGCCGCCAGAGCAACGGCCGCGCCACCGGAACTGCCGCCGCAGGTCCGGGAAGGATCATAGGGATTTCTTGTCTCACCAAATATGTCGTTGAATGTGTTCGAGCCCGCGCCCCATTCAGGGACATTGGTTTTGCCGACGGTGACGGCCCCGGCGTTGACAAGTCGTTCGACAATGAGGGCGTTTGTCGTTGGCACAAAGTCAGCATAAAGCCTCGAACCGAATGTTGTGCGGATGCCTTTGGTTTGAAACAGATCTTTGTGCGCGATGGGTAAGCCCGCTAGCAGACCCGGATTTTCACCTCGTGAAATAGCTTTATCTATCTTGCTTGCAACTTCCCGGGCATGATCCGGCGCCAGGGAAACAATAGCGTTGAGTTGTGGGTTAACTGCTTCGATCTGATCGAGGTGGGCTTCCAATAACTCGATCGCACTCACTTCTTTTTTATCCATCAGTGATCGCAATTCAGTAGCGGTTTTATGGCAGAGTTCTCTCACTGTCAATTCCTTGAGTTCGCCATGGAACTTGTAAATTTATCAATATTGCGTCTATAGATCCTACCTCAACTTCGGATTTCAGGTCTTACCTTAATGCAGGATAGTGTGAGGCATCAGGAGGCTCAATTAATATGAACTGGGAAGCGATCGGCGCAATTGGGGAGATCATGGGGGCGATTGCCGTGTTCCTATCCCTGATTTACCTTGGGGTACAGATCAAAACTAATACGAAACATATGGCAGTGGCAAGTAAGCAGAGCGTCGCTAATGAGTTTCGAGACTGGCTTCGCATGCTGGATAGTGACAATGAAGCGTTTAGTGTGGGTTTGGCTGAATATCCGGACATACCGTTCAGGGTTCGAGCGAAATTTGCGGCGCAATTGCATGACCTTGTTGTTTTCTATCAGTCAGCGCATGCCTTGTACGAATCAGGAACACTCAATGAGGAGACACACTATCGATATTTGACATGGGTGTCGTCGGTATTGTTAACACCAGGTGGTCAGTGATTCTGGAAAGAATGGAGTTCCACCTACAATCAAACCATGCAAGACAGTTTGCAAGAACGATTGACAGAAGGTGGACTCCCCGATGTTTTGCAATTCCCATAATTTAAATTGGATCCACAATGATTGAATATAAGAAGGTTGGACTTGATTTTGCCACTACTGCGCCCATCACCCTTGAGTGTCAGGCTGAGCTACCGGTGTCGGCGGAAGAATTGTTTAGATGCTTTCAGCGGTCTGACACCTGGGGATGGGCGTCAATTAAAAGCGTCGAATGGGAGACGCCAACGCCCTACGGTGAAGGTACAACTCGCACGATAGAAACCTTGGATCAGGGGAAAGTGCAGGAATATTTTTCCTGTGGGATGATCCAAAACGGATGGCATTCAGGTTTGAACGAGGCGAGATGAAACTGGTCAACGCCTTTGCAGAAAACTACCGAGTTGAAGATCTGGGTGAATCGTGCAGATTAACCTGGTACATCGGCATCGAGCTTCGAGGATTTTTTAAAGTCTTGTCACCCATTCTGAAAATGGTCATGCAACGTCAGTTCGCATCCATGCTGGATGGCCTGGCTGCCTACCTTCGCGACGAGTACAAGGGGAAAGAATAGACAGGGCGAGAGGATGTCGCCCCGTTTCACATTGCGCTCGACTCTTTCGGAACAAATCCCTCGGTGGTTTTCACAAACAGCATCAGGCTCATCAGTGTCAGAACTGCAGCCAGAAGAAATGGAGCGCCAGGAAAGTAATAGACTGCACCGGAGGCGGTGAAGGCACCAAATATTAATGTCATCATTGGTGGGCTCAGTATCGACGTGAGTGACATTAAGCTGCCCAGAGCTCCCTGTAACTCTCCTTGTTGGTCGGGTCTCACCTGACTGGATGCGATGCCGCTCAATGCCGGTCCGGCAAGTCCAGCCAGAGCACCAGGTATCAAAAAGACGTATGCCCAGAATGCCGAGGGTGCCCAGGCATATCCGGAAAATGCAACGATATGTAGCGCCAGGCCAACTATGCCTGCCCAGCGCAAGCCGAAGGCAGGCACCACCACGCGAATCAAATAGCCCTGGGTAAACACCATTAATATGCCGATGAATCCAAGTGAGTAGCCAATTTCTCGCGGCGACCAATCAAATTTCTCGATACCCCAGAAACTCCAGATAGCGGGCAGCGCATGATGACCAAGGCTGTTGAGGAACATGACACCCATAATGCCGAACACAATCTTGAATCGGCTCATTTGCTGGAAGGCGGCGAATGGATTAGCCTGCGCCAATTCAAATTTTCGACGGTTTTCCCTGGCATGTGACTCTGGCATGAATGCGATGCCAAGCAGCAGGTTAAAGAAAATCAGACCGGCGGTCGCAAAAAAAGGCACGCGAGTACCGAAATCCCCGAGAAAGCCACCGACTACCGGACCAATGACAAAACCAAGCCCAAATGCCGCACCCATCAGGCCGAAATATTGAGCGCGTTCTTCGACCAGCGTGGTATCAGCAATGTAGGCATTGCAGGTGCTAAAGGTCGCTGAGCCAATTCCTGACACGAGGCGACCTATGAAGAGTACGACCGGGTATCTGCGAAGCCCATGATCACGTAGTTAATTCCCAGCACGAACAATGAAATTAGCAGGATGGGTTTTCGACCATAGGCATCAGAAAGGTTGCCCAACACCGGCATAAAGAAGAACTGCATGATGCAAATGAAAACATCAACCAACCACCATAGACGGCAGCAGCCGATAAGCCCTGGTTGCTTACTTCCATCAACAGAGCAGGAGTCACGGGTAAAATGATGCCGAAGCCGATGGAGTCCATGAGCGCGGTAAAAAAAATGAACCCCAATGCGAAGCGCCTGCTGTTCAACAGGAATTGCTCCGCCGCATTTTCACCTGGCCCCCAAAAGTTCGCACCTTTTTAATACTGTTGGCTACATGCCGATCAGATCGGCCTTGTCGATAGTGTTTTGCAGGATCCGAACGCTGGCAGCGTCGACCATTGTGCCGTCAACCTGAATGGCGCCGAGGCCCTGCTCCAGCGCCTCGGCGTAAGCTTTCTGCTGCTTTCGCGCTGAGTCCACGGCTTCCTGGGTGGGCGAGAATACATCTTGCGCGATTTCTATCTGGCTTGGATGAATAGCCCACTTGCCGACCATGCCGAGCACGTTGCCGCGCTCGCATTCCGTTTTGAATACTTCTGGTTTGCGAAAGTTGGCAAAAGGGCCGTCAACCGGGTCAATACCATTGGCGCGACAGGCTATGGTCAATTTGTATCTTGGATAATGCCAAATGTCAGGTGGATAGTGCCCACCGTCACCACCGATGGTGAGAATGTTCATTGCCTGTGATGCAGAATAATCACCCATACCGAAAATAAGACATTCAAGGCGATCGCTGCACGCGGCGATTTCCTCCACATTCATCATGCCCTCGACTTCTTCAATCAGGCATTCGATGCCAATCCGGTTCTTCAGACCAAGCTTTTGTTCCAGTTGGTCCAGCATCAGGTGGACGAACATGACATCGTGCGCACTTTTAGCCTTGGTTAACATGATGGTGTCTATTTTTTCACCTGCACCGGTGACGATTTCGATGATATCGTCATGGCAGTATTTGGTTTCCACATCGTTGATGCGCACACACAGTGTTTTCGGCTTCCAATCGTGCTTGTTTAGCGCCTCGACGATAAGGCCGCGCGCCAGTGCTTTCGAGTTGGGTGCAACTGCATCTTCAAGATCCAAAAAGACATGGTCCAGATCCAAACCTGCCGATTTGGCCATCATTTTTTCACTGCTTCCTGGCACCGAAAGCTGGCATCTGCGTAACCGCCTGGGTCGTGACATTGTTTTCTCCTTACAAATTTCGTCTGAACATATCGAACAATCGTTCATAGTGTCTTTCTGCTGAATCTTTGTGGTACATCCCCTGGCGTAGCGGGAATACAAAACCATGGTGGGTGCCGGGGTACCACTCAATTCGGTAGTTCGCACTGGTTGAACGCATATGGTCTTCCAATGCTTGCACCATTTCAGGGGGCGCCCAGTCATCGGTTTCAGCCATGCCGAAGTACATTTCACCCTGAATATCGTTTGCATCGAGATGCGGGGAATCGTCTGTGTCGACGCACAATCTAACACCATGAAAAGAGGCGGAGGCTTTGACCCGGTCTGCTAACTGTGCGGCAACGGCGAAAGCGAAGGGCCCGCTCATACAATAACCCGTACAACCAACAGCGCCATCGCGCGCGGTAGCCTGCGAGGCTGCAAACTTCAGTAGTGCCCTGCAATCATCTACCACCATGGCATTTGTCAGGCTGTTCATATGGCCGAACATGATTTCACGGGACTCTGGTGAGCCGTCGATCACGAATTCGCGCGCACGTCGATAATATAGGTTGGGTAGCATCACGTAATATCCAGCGGTGCCGAGGCGTCGTGCCATGTCATGTAATTCTTCGCGTTTACCGGGCGCATCCATGAGAAACAGGATGATGGGATGAGGTCCGCCTTCTTCCGGGTGCGTAATGAAGGTATTCATCGATCCATCTGCGGATTCGATATCGAGTTCGGTGTCAATCATGGCTAGTCCTTAATCTGCGTTTCCGGGTAATCTGTGGAGGTCCTCAAGCGACATCGAGAGGCCGGTGTCGCAGACAATGCGGGCATGTTGGCGGCATAATCTTCTGGGTTCTTCCACACCGCAGGAGTGTGCGATGACACCCACCTCGTAATTCACATTATTGCAATAGTTCTTGACACGTTCGGCTTTATTTTCCACCACCAGACCTTTTTGTAATCCCTTGTCATGCGTGGTAATCCCGGTCGGACAGGTGTTTTTGTTGCACTGCAATGCCTGGATACAACCCAGTGCGAACATGAAGCCGCGGGCAGAAACAGCAAAATCAGCACCCAGGCAGATAGCCCAGGCCACCGATGAGGGATCGATTAATTTACCGGAGGCGATAATCCTGATTCTCCTCTTCAAATCGTGTTTGATCAATGTATTGGCCAACATGGGCAGGGTCTCCCTGAGCGGCAGACCCATGAAGTCGATCAAGCTTTGCGGGGCAGCGCCGGTGCCGCCATCGGCACTGTCGACAGTAATAAAGTCAGGTGCAGACTCGACACCACGTTTGTGAATCTCGTTGCAAAGGTCGTCCAAAAAGCCATCACCGCTAATCACTAATTTGAACCCTGTGGGTTTGCCAGTTACTTCCCGAATATGGCCTACCACATCCAGCAGATCCTGCACCGATTCGATTTCGGGGTGGCGGTTCGGGCTGATTGAAGCTTCGCCAACGGGGATGCCGCGAATTCTCGCGACCTCAATACTGACTTTTTCTGCTGGTAGCAATCCACCTTTACCAGGCTTGGCACCCTGGCTGAGTTTCAATTCGAACATTTTAACCTGGGGTTTGGCCGCTATTGCTTTGAGCTTGGCGTCACTGAGTTTTCCGTTTTCGTCCCGTACGCCATACTTGGCGGTGCCAATTTGAACAACAATATCCGCACCACCTTCCAGGTGATATGGGCTGAGGCCACCTTCACCGGTGTTCATCCAACAACCTGCCATTCTGGCACCCTTGGACAAAGCAAGAATTGCAGGTTTTGAGATCGCGCCGTAACTCATCCCGGAAATGTTGAAAATTGAACCTGTTTCGTAAGGTTGCTGGCAATAGGGTCCAATCGTTAAGTGCTCAGGTACACATGATTCCTCCGTCAGGGTTGGGAAGGCAGTATTGACGAACATAACAGTTCCCGGAAGTTCCAGGCTTCGGGTCGAACCGAAAGGTACAGTGCTGTCGATATCCTTGGCTGCACGATACACCCAGGAGCGTTCGGCCCGGTTGAAGGGCATTTCTTCCCGATCCATTGCGAAGAAATACTGGCGGAAGAATTCTCCCAGGGTTTCAAACAAATAACGAAATCTGCCAACCACCGGGTAGTTTCGCCTTACGGCATGGGCTGTTTGGGTGACATCAACAATGTACATGATGACAATTGCAATGATCAGCCCGGAAAATGCCAGAACGAATCCATCTAACAGAATCGTGGTGACAATCCGCACATATTCGTGGAGCCTGCTACCGTCCATCTACTGTCTCCCTTGGGCTACAGTAGCAGCTTAAATGGTTTTGACATCCCGTCATACGTCCTGCGGCTGATATAGGTAAATAGTGTGTAAGTCGATCAGGAATTCGCGTAGCATGCGACCAGTTCAAATCGCTGGGAAGGCGACGTATCCTAAGGATTAGCGGACATACACGTTTCATTAAACCGTTTCATTAAACAAGGTTGGAAAAAGACGCAATGACTGAGCGAGTGACTATTGGTCAATTACAAATAGCGCAGGTGTTACATGACCTGCTGGTAAACGATATAGCACCGGGTACCGGTGTTGACCCGATACACTTTTGGGCCGAAATGGAATCGATTCTGGAAGAATTCGTACCCCGTAATCGTGCGCTACTCGCGAAACGAGATGATCTGCAAACGCAAATTGATGTCTGGCACGCACAACATGCTGGCCAGCAGCTAGATGAAGCAGCCTACACAACCTTCCTGAAAGATATCGGCTACCTTCTGGAGGAAGGCCCCGACTTTGAGATCGAAACTCAGAATGTCGATGAGGAGATTGCGCTGATGGCAGGTCCGCAACTCGTGGTACCGGTGATGAATGCGCGGTACGCATTAAATGCAGCTAATGCCAGGTGGGGTAGTTTGTATGATGCACTTTACGGCACCGATGTTATACCCGAAACAGACGGCGCCGAAAAAGCAGGCAGCTACAATCCCGGACGTGGCGACAAGGTGATTGCATACGCTGTTAATTTTTTGAATGAAACCTATCCGCTTGATGGCGCTGTCCATCAGGATGTTTGCAAATACCAGATTATTGATGGTGCGCTCAGTGCGGAAATTACAGATGGCAGCAACGTTAATTTGTCTGATCCTTCGCAATTTATTGGCTACCTGGGGGACCTTGTTGAACCATCGGGCGTGCTGCTGAAACACAACGGTTTGCATATTGAGATACAGATCGATCGTGAAGATGCTATTGGAAAAAATGAAAAGGCCGGTGTAAAAGATATTTTGATGGAGTCGGCGGTTACCACTATCCAGGACTGTGAAGACTCCGTTTCTGCTGTCGATGCCGAGGATAAAGCGGTTGTTTATGGCAACTGGCTCGGCTTGATGAATGGCAAGCTGGTTGAGGAATTCTGGAAAGGCGATTCAATTGTGCGGCGCACCTTGAATCCTGACCGTGTGTACAAAAGTGCCGAAGGCAAAGACCTTGTCTTGCATGGGCGGAGTCTGCTCCTGATAAGGAATGTCGGTCATTTGATGACAAATGATGCCATTTTAATGGGCGATGGCAGCGAGATTCCAGAGGGCATCATGGACGCAATGTTCACCAGCTTTATTGCGATGCACGACTTGAATCAGACCGGATCGCTGATAAATTCTCGAACAGGTAGTGTTTATATCGTCAAACCAAAAATGCATGGGCCTGAGGAAGTACAGTTCACCGTCGACCTGTTTGCCCGTATTGAGCAAGCGCTCGGCCTTGCCGCCAATACGCTAAAAGTCGGCATTATGGATGAGGAACGACGAACGACCGTTAACCTGAAGGAATGTATTCGAGCAGCGAAAGACCGGGTCATCTTTATCAATACCGGCTTTCTTGATCGAACAGGAGATGAAATTCATACCAGTATGGAAGCGGGACCGATGGTGAAAAAAACCGTCATGAAACAACAACCCTGGATGGTTTCCTACGAAGATTGGAATGTTGATGTCGGTCTTGAAACGGGATTTCAGGGAAGAGCGCAAATTGGCAAGGGGATGTGGGCCATGCCGGATGAAATGGCGCAGATGATGCAGCAAAAAATTGGTCACCCGGAATCCGGTGCAAATACCGCATGGGTACCGTCACCGACGGCAGCGACACTTCACGCGATGCACTATCATTCGGTGAGCGTGATGTCGCAGCAGGATGAGCTTAAGGCCCGCAGTCGAGCCAGTCTTGCCAATATATTGACGATTCCATTGCTGCGAGGTGAGAATCTTTCGGAGCAGGAAGTGCAACAGGAGCTTGAAAACAACGCACAGGGGATACTGGGATATGTTGTGCGATGGATTGATCATGGCGTTGGGTGTTCCAAAGTGCCTGATATAAATGATATCGGATTGATGGAAGATCGCGCTACACTACGGATATCATCGCAGCATATCGCCAACTGGCTACGTCATGGTATTTGCAGTGAAGTACAGGTTATGGAAACCTTGAAGAAAATGTCGGAGGTAGTGGATCGCCAGAATGCAGGCGATGCCGAATACAGGGACATGGCACCAGACTTTGAAGGCAGCATCGCGTTTCAGGCGGCCTGCGAATTGGTGTTCAAGGGCGCAGAGCAGCCAAACGGTTATACAGAACCGGTGCTGCATGCCCGACGAAGGGAAGCAAAGGCGCAATTCGGCGCGTAACAACATGCAGCGGCAACCGTGGCATGTGAAAGTGGGGGTACAGTGACTGAGGAATCAGTTCCGGCAAAGATTCTTATCGTTGAAGATGAAGCCCTGATAGCCCGTGAGATTCAACATCGGCTCACGAATATGGGCTGGGAAGTTGTTGGTACTGCATTTGGTGAAGAAGCGGTTGAACTCGCAATCAAAACCCAACCAGACTTATTGCTCAGTGACATTCATTTACGACACGGGCTAAGCGGCATCGATCTTGCTAAGCGTATTCAGGCAGTCATGGATGTGCCGGTTGTGTTTCTCACTGCCTATTCGGACGAAGACACCGTTGCCAAAGCGAAAGCGGTGACGCCGTTCGGTTACATCATAAAACCCGTTGAGAACCGTGACCTGAAAATCACGATTGAAATGGCTCTCTACAAATTTCGTGTTGAGAAAGAATTACGCGAAAAGCAGCAATTGCTACAAACCGCCCTGGCCTGTATTGGCAATGCCCTGGTGTTTTTAGATGAAACCGGTTTGGTCATCAATATCAACTCCGATGCAGTGGCACTGCTCAGTAGCGGCGAGCATACGGGCTCATATTTCCGCACCATTCTGGGAGATAGCCGTTCCGTGGTAGCCATTGTTGAGAATGCGCTGCGGGACAAAAACCTGGTGAAGTTGCCGCCTTTCCTTGTGCAACGTTCATCGGACTCAACCAAGCTGGTCGATGGAATTGTCGGTCCCATGGACGAAGGCGCGGTACTCATTTTGCGCG
>Ga0066369_10000410_pt1 | contig 18490 bp, 17 predicted proteins | sample Knorr_S7_td_Bott_FD_70972 | JGI IMG/M metagenome (GOLD analysis project Ga0066369, IMG submission 70972) | Marine microbial communities from Southern Atlantic Ocean transect - Knorr_S7_td_Bottom_ad_4513_LV_A | ecosystem: Environmental > Aquatic > Marine > Oceanic | place: Southern Atlantic... | reverse complement strand
GCACTGGCGGCCGGTTAGGTTCAAAAAAACAGGATAAAAGGTTGTCATAAGCTCTCTATGTTTGGACATGATGCGCGTCGCGCCATGATTGGGAATCAGGCCGTGATCACGGCGTCGGGCTTTTCTGTAGCTAGGTATTCGTCGTAGTCGGGCACGAAATAGCGGACCCGCGTCTTCTTGTATTCCCTGGTGCTGTAGAGGACCAGGCGTTCGGTGATCCCCGTGGCCTCGCTGATCTCGTTGTTGATCTCTTCGCAGCCCTTGGGGGTGGTCGCGTGGACCATCGTGAAGTGCGTGTAGGGCCAGTCAGGGAAGGTCGGGCGCTCGTAACAGTGGGTCACGGCGTCATGGGAGGCCATCATCAGGCCCACTTCCTCGGAACGCTCTTCAGGAACCTTCCAGACGATCATTGCGTTGGCCTTGAACCCGGATCGGCGGTGGTGCAGCACTGCGCTGTAGCGCCGCATGATGCGCCGGTCTTGGAAGTCCCTGGCCAGGGCGAACAGCTCATCGGTCGTCATGCTCAACTGCTCGGCGATCTGATCGTAAGGGCGGGGAATGAGTTCGAGGTCTTCCTGCATCCCGCGGATGGCGTCCTTCTCAGCCTCGGTCACCGGGACCGCCTTGTTCCAGGAGTCGGCTTCTTCTTTGTTGGCGGCGGTCTCTCCGCCGGCCTTATCGGCTTTGACGTTGTCAGGAGAGAAATTGAACGATGACCCTTTCTTGTTGACCATGTCGAAGTTGACGCCGATCTTGAAGAACCGTTTGGTGGGCATGATCCGCTGTTCCAGGGCATTGGTCTTGCGTGCCATGTAGTCGGCGGTGGCCTCCAGGTCGTGTTCCGGGGGCACGGCCAGGGTGAACCACAGGTTGTAGTAGGAGCCTTCCCGGGCGTAATTGTGGCTCACGCCGGGGTGTTTGTTGATCTCCATGGCGGCGGCGTGCAACTGTTCCGGCTCGTAGGCCATGGCGACCAATGTGGTCTTGAAACCCAGGCGGCGGGTGTCGAAGATGGCGCTGATCTGACGCAGGACATTCGTCCGTTTCAGTTCGGTCAAACGGTCCAGAACTTCCTGTTCAGTGATGCCAACCTCTTCGCCGAGTTTTTGGAAGGGCTGGTCGACCATGGGAAAGGGGGCCTGGATCAAGTTCAGAAGCTTGCGGTCGGTTATATCCATATCTGTCTGCGGTCCCTCCAGGGCTACATAAGTTATTTACGGAGTATTAAAGGCCAGCGCCAGTTCTATATTCGCTTGGTTCGGTCATTTGGATTTGACCGGCGTTTTTTGTCTGAGTCTTCATAAGCGGCCGCCATGCCCACCAGTACCCGGTCGGCCGCTTCGATTATGCGGCTCCAGGCGCCGGGGTTGGTGGAGTCCAGGACCATGGTCCTGAAGAAAACGAAGGCCTCGATGGTGTCTTTCAGGGTCACGCCCCGTTCCGACATCTCGGTGCCGTACTCACGGCCCAGCAGGTGGGCCTCTTCTAGCAATTCCTGCCTGCGGCGGCGGGGGCCCGGTTCCTGCAACAGCAGGGACAACAGGCGGCGTCCAAAGAGACGCATCCGGACCTTGCCCTCTTCCTCGACACTCTGGTACCAGGACTGCTGTAGAACGTCGTTCCGGCTCAGGCTGCGTCGAATCTTGCGGAGGGCCGAACCTTCAATGGCGTCTTCCCGGCCCTGTTCTTGCGCCTGCTCGGGGGCGTTGGCGAAGGATTCGACGTCCTCGCGGAGGAACCTGCGGTGGCCGCCAGGGGTGCGGTACACCCTGAGGTAGCCGTTGTCGGCCCACTGCCTTAATGTCGTGTTGCTGACATCAAGCAGGTGGCAGGCGTCCCGAAGTGAGAGCCACTGGGACTTTTCAGTTATTCGGCTGTTTTTAGTCTGAATCTCTACCACGTTAATCGACTCATAGACGCTTTACCGGCAGGATTTGGCCAGAAAAACCTATCAAAATCTCTAAGAAACTGAACGTTTCACTGCTCACTTGATGCAAGTTAGCATACGGGTTTCTCGCAGTCAATAACTCCTGACGGCAGGGTAGGAAAATTATTGTAAACGTGCCTGAAAACTCCGTTGTTGCCCGCGTTATGTAATGTTAAAATTGCATCGATGAGAGAACAAGAATCGGACAAGAAGCTGCTCTCCGACCGGCGGGAACTGTTCATCAGTTTGAGACGCAGCATCAGGTCAAGTTCCGTCCTGAAGGCCATGGAGCGAGTGCCCAGGGAGTTGTTCGTGCCCCCATGCGAACGTCACAGGGCGTACCTTGACGTGCCCCTGGCCATCGGTGAGGGCCAGACCATCTCCCAGCCCTACATCGTGGCCCTGATCACCGAAGCGATCCGTCTGCAACCGGCCGACCGGGTGCTGGAGGTTGGCGCCGGGTCCGGCTACCAGGCCGCCGTGCTGGCCGAGTTGGTCCCGGAAGGCAGAGTGGTCACCGTGGAGCTGGTCCGCGGCCTGGCGGACCGGGCGCGGGATACCCTCGAAGACCTCGAATACAAGAATGTGATCGTCGAAGACGCCACCGACGAACTTGGCTGTCCCTGGCGCGGGCCTTATGACGCCATCGTGGTCTCCGCCGCGGCCCCTTCCTTGGCGCCGAGGTTGGTCACCCAGCTAGCGGTCGGCGGCCGCATGATCGTGCCTGTGGGCAACCGCGACCAGCAGGAACTCGTCTGCGTCCTGCGCACGGGTGAGGGCATCTCCTTGCGCATGCTTGGTCCCTGCCGCTTCGTCCCGCTGATCGGCCGCGAAGCCTTCCCCTCGTCGATCTAACCGGCCGGCGCAGCCGGGTTTACTTGGGCAACTAACCCTTCTCAGTTTGACTCGTCACGGTTAAAATACCCAGGTCAACCATGTTAGAGCTCGCCGACGAACTATCCCGATCCCTGGACGAGGCCGCCGCGCTGATCCTGCGTTCCAAACACGTGGTCGCGCTGGCCGGCGCCGGGCTGTCTGTCGAGAGCGGCATCCCTCCCTACCGGGGTCCCGGCGGACTCTGGACCAAGCACGGCGAGCCCACCAACCTTTCCTACCGGGAGTTCATCAAAGACCCCGGAGAATGGTGGGAGGCCCGGTTCCGCAACGAAGACAAACCCGGCGACCCAACCTACGAGATGAAGTTGGCCGTCGACCAAGCGGAGCCCAATCCGGGGCACCATACCCTGGTCGAGATGGAAGAGATGGGGGCGCTGCAGTGCGTGGTGACGCAGAACGTGGACAACCTCCACCGGGAGGCAGGCAGCCGGTCGCTGGTGGAGATCCACGGCAACCGGACCTGGCTCCGGTGCCTTGGCTGCGGAGTGCGCCAGCCCAGGGACGGCTACCACTTCGATAGCCTGCCGCCCATCTGCACACACTGCGGTGGGGTGATCAAGATGGACACGGTCATGTTTGGCGAACCGATTCCCGAAGACGTGCTACTGGCCAGCCGCGAGCAGGCTGAGAACTGCGATTGCATGCTGCTGGTGGGGACTTCCGGGACCGTGAACCCGGCGGCGCGCTTGCCCCTGGTCGCCAAGGAGCTGGGGGCCAAGTTGATCGAGATCAACCCTGAGGAGACCACGCTCACCCGCTGGTGCGACATCACCCTCAACGGCCCCTCCGGCGAGCTGCTCCCCCTGCTGCTAAAACGTCTCAAGAACGGCGGCAACTCCGGACCTGCCAGCTGAGCCTGAATGGTATAATTCGGGCGCTGGAAATTAAGGCTTGCGTCTTGGGTTTAAGCCCGCCCTCTCATTGACTTTTCCCAAACTTTTCCCATGGAGTCCAACTTGTTGGAACCGATATTGGCCCGCTTTGGACTGGGCGACCCAGAGTGGTTGGACCCCGCCACCTCAGGCGCGATCGTTCTGATTGCCGTCGTGGTGGCGTTCATCGTCCACAAGCTGGTATTTCCCATCATCATCCGGTTCACCAGCTGGACACCAACCGACCTGGACTCCCGGCTGGTGAAGTCTATCCGTTGGCCCACCACATTGGCCATCCTGGTGCTGGGTCTATACCTGGCTTTGTCCGTTCCCCTGGACCTGACCTCTTCTCAACAGAGCACCGCGGATGCCGTGGGCCGGGCTTTGGGTGTGGTGCTTGCGATCATGATGGTCGTCGGGCTGCTCTCCAGCGCCACCGATTGGTACCTGGCCAGTCTGGCAAGCAGCAGCCAAAAAGTGGTGGACCTGCGCCTATTCCCCCTTATTAGGCGCGTTGGCATCGTGATTATCTATGGCATCGGCGTTCTGCTGGTGATGGATGTGCTAGACATCAACATCACCCCCCTCATCGCCGGCTTGGGCATCGGCGGTCTGGCGGTGGCCCTGGCTCTGCAACCCACCCTTGCCAATCTGTTCGCCGGCACTTACGTGATGACCGAGGGAGTGATCACCACCGGAGACTACATCCAGTTGGAGAATGGCCTCAAGGGATACGTTGTGGAGGTGGGCTGGCGCAGCACCCGGATACGAGACTGGCGCAACAACTTGGTGGTGGTGCCTAACGCCAAGTTCGCCGAGACCATCATCACCAACTATCAGCAGCCGAACAACGCGGTCAACGTGTATTTCGAGTGCGGGACCAGTTATGACAGCGACCTCTACCGCGTGGAGGAGATTTGCCACGAGGTGATGGACACGATCATAGGAACCCACCCCATGGCCATCAAAGAGTACGGCGAGTATTTCGCCTTCGATAATTTTGGCGATTCCAACGTCAATTTCTGGCTATTCGTTCAGGCCACGGACCGCTGGGGCAGCTTTGTCGTCCAGTCGGACATGATGAAATTGCTTCACAAGAGATTCAAAGAAGAGGGCATCGTGATCAACTATCCGGTGCGCACCCTCCAATTCCCCGAGGGCTGGACACCCGAGGACCTGCTGTCGCGGAACGGGCAGGGGCAGGACGGGCGCCCACCCGCACGTCGGAGACCGGTGAAGGCAGCGGCCAACGGCGGAAATCACGGCCGCCAGCCACGACGCCGCAGACCATCGAGGACCCTCCACACGCCACTTGAATCAGATCTAGATGGTGGCGCCGATGGCAACGGCCCAGAGATAGGCTGACGCCAGTTCCCGGTATTTTCATGGGGCGACTTAGGGCTCATGCCACCCCCCACCTTGCCGCCTCCACGACCAGTCGCTATAATCCAAACGTGGTTGTTGGCCACTCCCCACTATGTGGGCCTGTAGCTCAGGTGGCTAGAGCGCGGTCCTGATAAGACCGAGGTCGTTGGTTCAAGTCCATCCAGGCCCACCATCTTCTTCTCCCCCTCTCCCTTTCGGACTAACCGCCCGTTTTTGCTTAAGGTCTCTGCTTACTATGTTAGAATTCCGCAACTCAAACATAGTGACGGAGAGACATGCGTCTTCACGATTTCTTCGATTATCACGTCCGTGAACGCCCCGAGTCAGAGTTCGCCGTCATGGACGGGCGTGTGGTCACCTACGGCGAGGCCAGTAAGCAGATCAACCGCTTGGCCAACGCCTTCGCCAGCGCCGGGATCAAGAAGGGAGACCGGGTCGCCTTCCTCTCCAAGAACAGCATCGAATACGTATTGAGGTTCTACGCCGGCGCCAGGTCCGGCGTGGTCCCCGTGCCGCTCAACTATCGTCTAGTTCCCCAGGAATGGGCCTTCATCATCAACGACTCTCAGGCAAAGATGTTGCTTGTGTCACCCGAGTACCTGGAAGCTGTTGATGGGGTCCGGCCGGAGCTCGAAACTGCTTCACAATGTGTGTGCGTCGGGGGGCTGCCTCGCCAGGTTGGACGGATTTCCAAGAGTGGGTCGGCGCCCAACCTGATTCGGAGCCCGAAGCCTACATCTCAGCCGATGACGATTTATTGCAGATGTATACCAGTGGCACCACAGGCCGCCCTAAGGGTGTGGTGCTCACCCATGGTTCCGTGACCGCCAACGTGATTCAGACTTTTCCAGAACTCACGATGTCTCAGGGCCACCGGTCGCTGGTTGCCGCGCCCCTTTATCACTTGGTAGCGGCCTTCGGCGCTTTTTCCGCTGTGTCTCAAGGCGGATGTCTCATGATTCATGAGGATTTCAACCCGGTTGAAATGGTAAGAGCCTTGGACGAGGACAAGATTAATTGGGGCCTTTTGGTGCCGGCGATGATCCAGGCTTGTTTGGTCGCGGTCCCCGATGTCGCCCAACGTGAATATGCCGACCTTGAACTGTTGGCATACGGAGGGTCTCCCATCGCCGAAGAGACGCTTGCCAAGGGCCTGGAAGTGTTCAAACGCGACTTTGCTCAGGCTTACGGCATGACCGAATTGTCTCCGTGCGCTACGATATTGAGCGCTGCCGACCACCGCAGGGCCCTCGACGGCAAGCCTGAGTTGCTGCTCTCCGGGGGAAGGGCGGTCATGGGTACGGACCTGCGGATCGTCGACGAAGACGACAACCCGCTCCCCAATGGGACCATGGGGGAGATCTGCGTCCGTGGACCCCAGGTGATGAAGGAATACTGGAACCTGCCGGAAGAGACAGCCGAGGCGATGCGCAACGGTTGGATGCACACCGGCGACGCCGGAACACTGGACGATGAGGGCTATCTATACGTCCAAGACCGCGTCAAAGACATGATTGTGTCCGGCGGAGAAAACGTTTACCCCATTCAAGCACCCGGCCATCGCCGATGCCGCGGTGATCGGTGTCCCAGACCAGCAATGGGGCGAGGCGGTGAAAGCGGTGGTCCAACTACGTGAGGGCGCGTCGGCCACCGAAGACGAGCTCATAGAACATTGCCGCGGTGAGATAGGCGGCTTCCAGCTTCCCAAGACAGTGGATTTCATAGACACGCTGCCCCGCAACGCCTCCGGCAAGGTGCTCAAACGGGAACTGCGAGAACCCTACTGGGAGGGCCAGGCCCGCCGGGTGGCCGGGTCTTAATTTAGGCCCGCCCTTACCTCGGAATATGCTTCTCCACCCACTCTAGTTCTTCCTCGGCAGTGTTGAAGTAGATGCAGAATATAGATAGAATATAGATTAGATTAAAGAGGAACCTATTCTATCTATGCTTTTCAATTTCTCCGGAGCGGACCACGAAATAACCCGAGACAGAGTCGTGGGAGGCGTGAACGGAATACCGCCCGAGTTACCAGACAAAAGGCACAGGTATTACGTCAGCCTGGAGGGCGGCAACTATCCGATCAAGCAATTGATTGCCAGTGTTACCGGTCTAAGCCACGCTGAGATTACGGCACAGGATGCACGCAGCACCCTAAGAAAATTAGGTTTCCAGGTAGAGGAGTTTAGGCCGCGGAGCCAGAGGGCCCGATTTAGTCCTAGGTCCTTATCGGTCCCGGACGCGGGTGGCCCAGAGAAAACCCACGACCCGCTGCGATTTGCCGTCACTATGGAGACTGATGAGGACGGCTTCTACGTGTCCAGTTGCCCCGCGCTACCGGGATGCCACAGTCAGGGACGGACGCCGGATGAAGCTCTCAACAACATAGCTCAGGCGATCAGGGGGTATTTGGCCAGTATGCAGAAGCACGGCGAAACGCTACCTGATGAGCGATGGGAAGTGGTTGAGGTTACTATCTAATTGGTCCGTCTGCCTGTTGTTTCTGGGGACGATCTTGTGCGGATCTTGGGTCGGGTTGGGTTCATCTGGGACTATACGCAGGGCAGCCACATGATTCTGCTGAACGCCGAAGGGCCGCGCGTATCAGTGCCGAGACACCGCGAACTCGGAAGAGGCCTGCTTCGGGCCCTGATCAGGGACGCCGGACTAACCAGAGACGAGTTTTGGGAGCTTTACCGGGACCAGTGAATAGTACGCGGCCTGTCCGACCGATTTGCCCTCTGTTAACCCGCCCCTACCTCGGAATATTCTTCTCCACCCACTCCAGTTCTTCCTCGGCTGTGTCGAAGTAGTTGAAGCGGTGGAACATCTTGGTTGGACCTCTTGAGCTTCCAAGCTCTTGCCGCTTTGCTGTGGTGGCCCGTTGGTCGATGACAAGCGACTCCGGGTCGATAACTACTCCATACGAACTCTCTGCTGCGCCGACGCTCACGAAACCGTCTAGGACGTCGTTCAGGACCTGGTCCGTCTCCCGTTCCAGCGGGTCGCCCCAGCCGCCTCCGCCCGCTGTGTAGACGCGGACCAAATCGCCCTTCTTCCAGATGTTGTCGTCGGAGAAGGCCCTGATCTTCTTCTCCTGCGGTGTGCCGGGGTTCATAACCACATTTGATGTCCCGCCGCCCATGCCACCGGCCACGCCCCAGGTGGGGAAGATGTTGTTCTCCACCCGCAAGCCAAAAGTCCCCTCGTCGGCCAAGATGCGCACGTCGCGGATGATGCCGCAGCCACCCCGGTACTTGCCGGGCCCGCCCGAGTCCTGGGCGATGGCGTAGCGCTCCATGCGCAGTGGGTATTCCATCTCCATGAACTCGCCGGGATAGTTCTCGTTGTGGCGGCTGTAGATGGCGTCCAGGCCGTCGGCGAAGGGCCGGGCCCCGTGGCCAACCGCGATGCCGTCAGTGCAGAGTAGCCAGTCGCCGCCCGACTCTTTCATCCGCCAGTAGGCGATGACGTAGACCGCCGAGCCGGCCATTACCTGGCCGCCGGTGGCCTCGGCCAACAACGCCCTGACCGAGCTCTTCAGCTTGGTGAAGGTGTGGGCCCGGCACCCCAGCGCGGCCGGCCAGTCTGGCTGCAGGATGCTGCCTTGGCGCAATTTCACATCGTCGATGGCCGCCAGCAGGCCGTGATTGGCCAGCAGCGAGGTGTCGTATTGGTGGAAATACTGGCCGAAGTAGGCCGACAGTGTGCCGTCGCTGGCCAGGAAATTTATCGAGCCGTCGGCCTGGTCGTCGCTCTCTGTGGCGTCCAGGGTGATGTGGTCGCCTTCCCGGCTAAGCTTCACGTGGTAGGAGTACCAGCGGTCGCTGACACCGGCATGGTCCATGTAATCTCTGACGCTGAAACTCCCTTGCGGGATGATCTCCAGGGACTTCTCGCGGACCATCGCCGCCGTGTCGGCCTGGTCGGCGTCTAGGGAGGCCAATGTCGTGTCCTTGCCGAAACGGGCGAACATCTCCAGCAGTCGTTCTTGGGCGCGGTTGGCGGCGGCCATCAACGCCCGGGTGTCGCCTTCGAGGAGGTCTGGATATCTAGAATTCCGGAGGATTATCCGGTAGGCCTCGTCGTTCAGTTTGCCTTTATCGACGATCTTGATGGGTGGGACCAGCGTGCCGTCGTGGAAGATCTCGGTGTTGGCCGGGCCGATGCTGCCGGGCCGGGAGCCGCCCAGGTCCCAGAAATGGGCGAAAGAATGGCAGTAGGCCACGATCTCTCCCTCGAAGAACACTGGAGCCAGGAAGGTCATGTCCGGGGTATGCGTGACGCTGCCTTTGGAGAGATAGGGGTCGTTGTACCAGTAGAGGTCGCCGGGGGCCATGGTCTCTAAAGGATAGGTATCCCACACGCACCGGACCATGTCGCTGCCCATGGTGTCGCCGTAGAGTTCGTGGCCGTCACGGTCCAGGAAATTGACCTGATAGTCCTTCTTCTCGCGGATGAACGCCGACATCGCGGTGCGCTCGATGAGCAGTTCGCACTCCAGCCGGGCCGCCCGCAGCGAGCCACGGATCAATTGCCGGGTTACCGGGTCAACCACCAGCGTTTTGTTCGTTCCTGTCATTTGCTTGGCTCCATGATGCAATTGCCGTACTCGTCTATCTGCCCGGTCCAGCTTGGGTTGATCAGGACGGTGGAGTCCATGCCCTCCAGGATGGCGGGGCCGTCGATGCTCGAACCCGGGGCCAGCCGGTCGCGGTCGTAAATGTTGGTTTTAACAAAGCCGCCAACCTCGTCGAAAAAGACTTCCCGCTCGCTGGCGATGGCTTTTTCCGGAGAGTCCAGGCCGCTGGGACGGCGGGGCATTTCCACTGAGCCCACGTCCCCTGAGGCCGCCACCCGGAGTGTGACGATCTCAACCGGCTGTTCCAGGGCAAAACCGTAGAGCTGCTCGTGGTGGGTGTGGAACTCCTGAATCACGTCATCTAATGCTTGGCCGGTCACCTGTTCCGCGCTGAAAGCCACCGTGACCTCCGAGCCCTGGTGGGCGTAGCGAAGATCGGCCCAGCGGGAGAAGACGTGCAAGTTTTGCGGAACGCCCTCTTCGGTGAGCCAGGCCCGGCCCTCCGATTCCATCTCGGCGTAGACCCGTTCCATGCCTTCGGTGTCGTAGTCCGGCGGGGTCTGCAGCGAAGTGCGGGCGTAGTCGTTCTTTAATTCGGCAACCAGCAGTCCGTAGGCCGAGGCGATGCCGGGGTGCAGAGGCGCGACCACCTTGTTGATGCCCAGCAGCTTGGCCACATCGATGGCATGCATCGGCCCCGCCCCGCCGTAGGCCACCAGGGCGAACTCGCGGGGGTCGTGGCCGCGCTCCACGCTGACGTTGCGGATGGCGCCGACCATGGCGTTGTTGGCGATGCTCAAGATGCCGCTGGCGGCGGAGTGCAGCTCCATGCTCAGCGGCGCGGCGATCTTCTCCTGGATGGACTTGGCGGCCGCGGCGGCGTCCAGGGGCAGCGTGCCGCCGGCGATCTGGGTGTTGATGCGGCCCAACACCAGGTTGGCGTCGGTGACTGTGGGGGCGGTGCCGCCCTTGGCGTAACAGACCGGGCCAGGCACCGAGCCGGCGCTGGCGGGCCCCACGGTCAGGCTGCCGTAGGGCGAGACGTTGGCGATGCTGCCGCCGCCGCACCCGATGGTCGCGATGTCCAGCATGGGCAGTTGGATGGGCCAGTTGCCCAGCCGCCCGGCCAGGTTGGTGGTGGGACGCCCGTCGCGTAGCAGCGAAACGTCGGTGCTGGTGCCGCCCATGTCGAAGGAGATGGAGTTGGAAACGCCCGTGTTCTCGGCGATCTGTAGCGTGGCCATCACCCCGGCGGCAGGGCCGGAGAGGGCGGTGTACACCGGCTGGCGGACGGCGATGTCGGCGCCGATCATGCCGCCGTTTGACTTCATGATGGAGAACGACGAGTCGACGGCATTGGCGCACAGGGAAGACTCCAGGTTGGCGATGTAATTGCTCACCCTGGGCATGACGTAGGCGTTCAACACCGTGGTCATGGTGCGCTCGTACTCCCTGAAAACGGCCAAGACCTCCGACGATATGGAGACCTGGGCATTGGGAAATTCTTCTAGGATCAGTTCCCTGGCCCGGTTCTCGTGGCCGGGGTTGGAATAGGAGTGCAGGAACGAAACGGCGATGGAGGTGATCTCGTCGGCCTTGAACTTGCGGGCGGCGGCGCGGACCGCATCCTCGTCCAGCGGAATCAGCACCTCACCATTGAAGGCAATCCTTTCCGGCACCTCGACGATGTCCCGGGGGCGCACCGGCCGGTCGGGTTTGACCCATGACTGAGGATTGACCAGCCGCGGCGTTCCGTGGCGGCCGATCTCCAGCACGAACTTGAAGCCCTCGGGCACCACCAGCCCCACCGGAGACCCCTTGTTCTCCAGGATGGCGTTGGTGGCGATGGTCGTGCCGTGGAAGACGTGCTTGACCTGGGATGCCTCCACCGAGTTGGCCGCCAGCACCTCCTTGAGTCCGGTCAGGAACCCGGTGCTGGGGTCGTCGGGCGTGGAAGGGGTCTTGTGGACCCGTTGTTCGTTGGTAGCCAGGTTGCAGAGCACGATGTCGGTGAAAGTCCCACCCACGTCCACTGCAACCGAATAGTCGTCCATGTGTGTGTTTACCTTGAGTTGAAAACCCCAGTTGGGGAATGGATTAAAGTTTGCTGGCGACTATTCTACCTGTTTGATTTAATCAAGTCAGGGAATTATCGACGCGGTTCATGATGCAACGGGAGAGGCATTCAAAAATATGTGGCCCTAAGAGATCTCAAACAGGGGTCTCTGTGCATCTTGCACCGGGTCCAAATCGATTTCTTCCACCAGGTCAATCCGGTGACCGTAAATCAAGAATTCAGAGAAACACGGTGGTTGTACCCGCTTGAGTTGCTGCTTGTTTGGGCCACGGAGTTCTGCCCGTAACTCCATTAGGAGGCGGCCGAGTGCGTTCACACCGATGAGCGTCTTATCGTCATCAATTTTAGCGCCCCAAAAATTGTCTTTTCGAGACTCCTCCACAATAGGTTTGTCGCCTGTAGAGAATAGCAATGAACTAAAAGAATTCCGAAAGAATAGCTTCTTGAACACTAGCGTCAAACTGTTGAACCCACGTGTTTACATGATTCCGGTCTGGTGGGTCGATTTCACCAAGACGGTAGGCCGCGATGGTATTGGCGATGGAATCGAGTAACGAATTGCGGGTACTCATGTATTGACCTCTTGCTCTCTAAATTCTTACATGGTGTTCAGAAATTCTAATGAAGTCTGACTGTTATTGCCCGTGTATTCTAACAAATCGGTGAGTTACAGATTTTATATTAAGCGCTTTGTATCCCAGCACCGCCTGTCGTTGACACCCCTGCGCCTCGTGACTACACTCCTCTCAGAATGACATAACCCCCAGAACAGGGAACCGAAGCATGAAGCGATTTGAGTATCTGGAAGCCAGGACGGTGCGGCAGGTTATATCCATGCTGCAGCGTTATGGCGAGAACGCCCGCATCGTGGCCGGCAGCACCGACTTTCTGGTGCGCTGGCGGGCGGGCGTGTGGAACCCCGGCCACGTGATCAACATCCAACGCGTCGCCGGACTGGGCCGGATCACCTACAGCTCCCGGAACGGGCTGCGCATAGGGGTGTTGGTTACGGTCCAAGCTCTGGAACAGCACCCAATGGTCCGCCGGCGCTACCCGGCCCTGGCGGCTGCCGCGGCGTCGTTCGCCGGAGTCCAGGTGCGTAACCTGGCCACCGTCGGCGGCAACATCTGCAACGCGTCGCCGTCCGGAGACACCATCCCGGCGCTGCTGGTCTTCGGAGCCGAGTGCCGAATCGCCGGACCCGACGGCGACCGCTGGGTCGCCCTCGACCAGTTCTTCACCGGCCCCGGCCAGACAGTCCTGCGAAACGATGAATTGCTGGCCGAAGTCCGAGTCCCGCCGCCGCCGTCCAACACCGGCTCTCACTACATCAAGCACAGTCCTCGCGGCGCCATGGATATCGCCACCGTCGGCGTGGCTTCTTTGGTGTCGCTGGACGGACGAAGAGGCCCCTGCTCCGAGGCCCGGATCGCCCTGGGCGCCGTGGCCCCAACCCCGGTCCGGGCCTACTCCGCCGAGGATATCCTCCGGGGCCATGATCTCAGCCAAGAACTGATTCAGGCCGCCGCGGACTCGGCACGAGACGGCGTGCAACCCATCAGCGATATTCGCGGCTCTGCGGAACACCGGAAAGAGATAGTGGGCGTGCTCACCCGCCGCACCCTGGAGCAGGCCCTGAACTCGGCCGCCTCGGGCCCCCTGACCTTTGAAGACCAACGGAGGCTCACGGTTCAAGCCGCTTTTTAAGCAGCCATCAACCGAGTAAAACAACGGGTAAAACCATGAAGAAACAACTTCAGATCACCGTCAACGGCGAACCCCGGCAGGCGCTTGTCGAGCCCTATTACTCCCTGCTGGACACGCTGCGGGACGAGCTGCACCTGACCGGCACCAAGAAGGGGTGCGACGAAGGCGACTGCGGGGCCTGCACGGTCCTGCTGAACGGCAAACCGGTTTGCTCGTGCCTGGTGCTGGCGCACAGCGCCCACGACGCCGAGGTGACCACCATCGAGGGCCTGGCCAACGGGCTGGAACTTCACCCGGTGCAGCAGGCTTTCGTCGAGCGCGGCGGCCTCCAGTGCGGCTTCTGCACCCCCGGACTGATCCTGTCCACCGTTGGGTTCCTGGAAAGCGGCGAAGAGCCGACTGAGGAGAACATCAAACACGCCCTGGGCGGCAACCTCTGCCGCTGCACCGGCTACACCAAGGTCATCGAAGCGGTAGTTGCGGCGTCCCGATGGAATCGGGACAGCCAAGGGACGGAGTAACGATATGGCCGACTTTCAGACCATCGGTAAGAGTCACATCCGCGTCGACGCCCTGGAAAAAGTGACCGGCAAGGCCACCTACGCCGGAGATGTCTACCTGCCCGGCATGCTCATGTGCAAGCTGCTGACCAGCACCCGCAGCCACGCGCGCATCAAGAGCATCGACACCTCGGCGGCCGAGGCCCTGCCCGGTGTGCGCTGCGTCATCACCGGCAACGACTACCCCGACGCCTGGTTCGGCTCTGGCGCCCTGAAAGATCGCCGGGTGATGGCCCGCGATGAGGTCTTCTACATCGGCGAGCCGGTTGCCGCGGTGGCCGCCGACGATGAGATGACAGCCCTGGAAGCCGTCGAGCTGATCAAGGTCGAGTACGTCAATATTCAGAACGTGGTTGACCCTCTGGAAGCTATATCGGGCCGGTCCGTAGACGTGCACTCGGACCTTGAAGACTTCGAGGGCTTCGGATTCGCTTTGGGCGGCAACAACTGCACCATGTTGGACGCCGACCGGGGCGATGTGGAGCAGGGTTTCAAAGACTCCGATGTCATCGTCGAAGAGACCTACCACACTCAGCCCATCAGCCAGGGATTCTTGGAGCCCATGGCCTGCGTGGCCGACCTGGAAGCCAACGGCCGCCTGGACATCTACGCCTCGACCCAGGGTCCATACCAGGTGCGGGCCCAACTCGCCTCGGTGCTGGACATGCCCATCGGCAACATCAAGGTCACGGCCATGGAGATGGGCGGCGGGTTCGGGGGAAAACTGCGCCTCGCCTTCGAGGCTTTCCCGGCGCTGCTGGCCATCAAGACCGGCAAGCCGGTCAAACTGGTCAACACCCGGGAGGAGGCCTTCACCCTTAACGGGCCGCGCCTCGAGACCAACATTTATCTCAAGACCGGCGTAACCAATGATGGGAATATCCTAGCCCGCGAGGCCCATAGCATCTTCGATGTCGGCGCTTACCTTGGAGCCGGCCCAAACGCCGGGGTGGGCCACGGTCTCGGCGCCTACAGCATCCCCAACTTCAAGCTGCGTTCGTACGGCGTCTACACCAACAAGATCTACGTCGGCTCCTACCGGGCCTCGGGCGTGGCCGACATGACCTTCGCCACCGAGTCCCACACCGACGTCATCGCCCATAAGCTGGGCATGGACCCCTTAGATTTTCGGATCAAGAACGCCCTCAGCGAGGGAGACACCGCGGTCAACGGCTCGCCCATCCCGAAGAACGGCCTGATGGAAACGATACTGGCCCTCAAGGAAAAGATGGGCCTGCCCAAGAAGCTTCCCTCGACTCCCAAAGAAGGCCGGGGCGTAGGCATCTCGGTGGGCGAATGGCGCAGCGGTAGCGGACCGTCCACCGCGGCGATCAGCGTCAACGAAGACGGCACGGTCAGCCTGCTCACAGGCTCGGTGGACATCTCGGGTAGCGACACGTCGTTGGCCCAGATCGCCGCCGAGGCGTTGGGACTGCGGCTGGACCAGGTGGTGGTGGCCAAACGGAACACCGACATGGCCCCCTTCACCGGACCCAGCGGCGGCAGCCGTATCGTCTACAGCCAGGGGCGGGCGGTGCAGAACGCCGCCGAAGACGCCAAGTCCAAGCTGCTAGACCTGGCCGCCGACCGGCTGGGGGTGCCCGCAGAAGCGCTGGAATGTGCCGGCGGAGCGGTCTATGTGCAAGACAACCCGCCCCAGTCCATGGACCTGGGTCAGTTGGCCCGCATGAGCCTCAGTTCCCGGGGAGGACCGATCATCGGCGCCGCGTCTCTATCCAGTCTTCCCTACGCCCCGGTGTTCAACGCTCAGGGCGCGGAGGTGATCGTCGACCGGGAGACCGGCCAGGTTCGGGTGACCCGGTTCGTCCAGGCCCAGGACATCGGCAAGGCCATCAACCCCATGGGGGTGGAAGGCCAACTAGAGGGCGGGGCCGTGCAGGGTATCGGCCGGGCGCTCAGTGAAGAGATACTCATCGACAAAAAGACCGGGGAGGTCAGGAACCCGTCCTTGGCAACCTATCTGATGCCGCTTTCGGTGGACATGCCCGAGATCGAGAACATCTTGGTGGAAGTTCCCAGCGCCGATGGGCCATTCGGCGCCAGGGCCGTTGCCGAGTCGCCGGGATTCGGGCCGCCGGCAGCCATCGCCAACGCCATCTTCGACGCGGTGGGGGTGCGCATCAAGACCCTGCCCCTGTCGGCGGAAAGAGTCCTAGCCGCCATCCAGGGCCGCACCGAAGACGAGTACACGGTTGATGCCGAAGAACTGAGGAAAGCCGAGTCCGCGTAAGCCAAAAGCTGACGGCTGAAAGCTAAAAACAGATACAGGTAACCGTGTTCGTCACGCCCTTTAACGGGCGCATCTTGTGGCGCAGGATGGCCGTGATGCCTTCCTGAGTGTCCGCCTCCAGGTCCACCACGAAATCGTAGGCCCCCAGCGCCTCGTGGACCACGGCGCGGCCGAACGGGCATGCCATTCGGCCTTGGGCGGCCGAGGGTCAAACTTGTCTGGGCCGCTGGATGTGATTATGCTAGCGGCATCACTGTGGCCGCCCGCAGCGGGCCGGTCTCCGCAAGATGAAACTGAGTTTCCACTGAATTTCCAAGGAAGGTTGCCATGACCAACATCATTTCCGCCCAAGACCTGAACGAGCTTCGACAGGGCAAGTCCAAGTTTGCCCTGATCGATGTCCGGGAAGCCGGCGAATACAACAGCTCTCACATAGCCGATTCCAGCCTGATACCCCGCAAGGAACTGGAGTTCCGCATGGGCGTTTCCGCGCCGGTGCAGGGCGAGAAGATAATCGTCTGCGACGACGACGGCCGCCGGGCGACCCTGGCCGCCGCCACCCTAGAGGCCATGGGGTTCAGCAATGTGCTGGTCCTGGACCGGGGCGTCAACCAGTGGTCCACGGAGGGATATCCCACCGAGTGGGGCAGCAACGTGATCAGCAAGGACTTCGGCGAAAGGATGGAGGTCGAGCACCACGTCCCTGAGATCGAGGCCACCGAGCTTCACGAGCGCATCGAACGGGGCGACAAGCTGGTGATCCTCGATACCAGAACTCCAGAAGAATACCAGCGTTTCTGCATCCCCGGCGGCCGGAGCGTGCCCGGCGGGGAACTGGCTCTGCGCGTGACTGATATCACCAAGGACCTGGACAAGGACACCACCATCATCGTCAACTGCGCCGGACGGACCCGCAGCGTCATCGGGACACGGGTGCTGCAGCGCATGGGCCTGACCAACATCTTCGGCCTGAAGAATGGGACGTCGGGCTGGCTCTTGGCCGGCTACGAATTGGAGACCGGGGGCGACCGTATGGAGCTTCCTGAAACATCGCCAGAGGGCCTGGCCGCCGCTGAAGAATATGCCGCCCGGCTGGCTGACGAGGACGGCGTGCGCTACTTGGACGTGGCCGCCGTGCAGTCGATGCTGGACGAGCGCGGGGAGAAGACCTGCTATTTCGTCGATGTGCGCACCACCAAAGAGTATGCCGCGGGCCATATCCCCGGCTTTCGCTGGTTCCCCGGCGGACAGGTGGTGCAGCGGTCGGACGATGTCCTGGTGGTGAAGAATTGCCCGGTGGTCTTCTGCTGCGACGGCAAGGCCCGCGCCACGTTCATCGCTTCGTGGTACCGCCAGTTTGGTTTCGAAGAAGTCTACGCCGTCGACGGCGGCTCAACTGCCTGGGCCGACAGCGGCCGACAGCTGGAGACCGGCTCAGGAGCTTCTTCGGTCAGCGGCCTGGAAGAGGCCCGCGCCCAGGTCAAGCTGGTTTCGCCTCAGGAGCTGGAGTCGGACAAACCGGCGTCCATCATCTTCGTGGAGACCAGCGCCGACTTTTCCAACGGCCACGTGCCGGGCGCGCGGTGGGTCCCACGCGGCTCCCTTGAACTCGAAGTAGCGGGCATCGCGCCCGACAAGGGTGCGTCCATCACAGTCACCTGCAACAACGGCGAGAACGCCGCCTTGGCCGGGGCCACGCTCAAGTTGTTGGGGTATGGGAACGTGTCGGTCTTGGACGGAGGAATGGCTGCCTGGCGGAAGGCCGGGCTGGGCGTGGAACAGGGCCTGTCCGGCGTGATGCGCTCCCCGACTGACGTGGTCGTCTCCGGCCCGGACCGCAACTTCGCCGACATGATGAACTACCTCCGCTGGGAAACCGCCCTGGGTGAGAAATACGCCGCGGATTAAACAACCAGTCGGGTGACGGCGGTACTGGCTGAGTGGATTCCGGCTTTCACCGGAACGACGGGAGGGCTGGAAAGTTCCCTTTTCCCACGCATCGGAGAAGGTTAGGTCCCCCGATGCATCGGGGGAACTCTCGACGCAGTCGGAGGTGAGAGCGGTGGCTCTCAACAAGTCATCCAACAACCGCCAGCCGTAGCTGACCGTCATTCCGGCGAAGGCCGGAAGGTGGATTCACATTTGAAGTACAACACTTGATCCCGGAATACCTCGGCGGGAGTGAGGAATCCGAGGCACTTACGTGGGGTATTATCATACGCCCGCATGATCTC
>Ga0066369_10000409_pt1 | contig 18497 bp, 14 predicted proteins | sample Knorr_S7_td_Bott_FD_70972 | JGI IMG/M metagenome (GOLD analysis project Ga0066369, IMG submission 70972) | Marine microbial communities from Southern Atlantic Ocean transect - Knorr_S7_td_Bottom_ad_4513_LV_A | ecosystem: Environmental > Aquatic > Marine > Oceanic | place: Southern Atlantic... | reverse complement strand
CATCCTTCTTTTTAGCCCTGATTTTACGAATAGTTTCCTTGACCAGTTCATAATTATTTGTAGGATAAAAACCCAAAGAATCTCCAGGTTTGTAACGAATTCCACTTCCCTTCAATGAGACAACGTAATGATTAGTCTCCTTTCCTGAACCTTCGGAAATACAGTAAGCCTCCGTCACAGTAGCCATGAATGGATTTTTTCTGTCGTATGTTATGATACTCATTTCCTATGTCTTTCTTGGAGGGTGAGGTGTTCGACTCTGCTTGTTTCGGGAAAGATGTTTTTGTCTACTTGGTCTTACTTTCTCAGCACCCTTGCCCTTGTTCATCAAACCTCTTGATTTCTTACCTGACGAAGTTAAACCACGGTGCACCCTTCCTTTTTGGGCTCTGCTACAGATCCAGTTTATTTTAGGATCCGCCATAATCACTGGATGATGGGGATCAACCATTATTATTTCGTACCACTTATGTCTGCCGTCCTCGGCAACCCAATAAGAATTTAGAATTTCTAGATTTGGATATTTCTTAGCCGTTCGTTCTTCTGCAATCAACTGCAGACTTTTACGCACAGTAATCTTAGCTATACCTGTTCTTTTGGCTCTTCTACCTGAGGTAATTGCATGTTTGTGCATACCTCCTCTTCGAATCCTGGTTCTAGCCATGATATAACCCTGTTTGGCCTTGTAACCCAAAGCCCTGGCTCGATCAATCCTTGTAGGTCTTTCGACTTTGACTGTAGCCTCTTCCCTACGGTAACTAAATAATCTATCCTTTTGAAGAGCTTTATGTTCTTTCGACGGAGACTTCCATTGGTCACCAATATGACTGTAAATTGACTTACTCATCGCGATTCCTCACTTCTAGGGTTCAGCTTTCGCCACATTCCCGCATCTCTGTCGACAGAAGCTAGCTTATAAAGCTTGATACAATACTTTACAATGTCGAAAGGTCCTGAGCGGGTGATTCTGGATGAACCTGAAATGCTTAAGGGATTTTTGGGTCGTAAGTATTTACCTCCACCTGAAAAAGTTTCTCATTTTAAAAACAGACGTATTGATAAATTGTATAAAACTAAAAGAGCACATGTTATTGTCAATCCATTCTCGGGGCACAAGAAGGGTATTGAAGTTGGAAATTTCGTAGCAAAAGAACTTTCAGATACAAAGATCAAGGTCGAATTGTACAAAACGGATGAACCTGAACATGCAATATCAATCATTAAAGATTTAACCTTTGATTCTAATGATATAATTGTATCTATCGGCGGGGATGGAACCTTATGTGAAGTAATTACTGGTTTGATGTTTCGTTCGGATTCGGCGTACAAAGAGGTTCCAGTGGCATTGGTTCCAGCAGGTTCAGGTAATAGTCAAGCAAATGACATGGAGATTATGGACTATATGAATGCCATTGAAAGAATAGTCAGTGGTCGATTAAGGAAAATAGATATTGGGAAAGTTTCCTTTACATTGGATGGTAAACTGGAGATTCGATATTCACACAATTTAGTTGGATGGGGTCTAGGTGTTGATTCAAATCTTCTAGCTGAGAAGATGCGTTTTCTCGGTCCCTTAAGATATGATATTGGTGCATTTATGAGCATCATCCGGGGCAGGGTTCGCAAGGCACGGTGCTATATTGATGGGTATTTGATAGATTCAGCATTTGTTTTACTTCTTATTCAGAATACAAAGACTGGTGGAGATAGATTAACACTGGCACCAATGGCCCAGGTCGACGATGGAAAAATGGATTTAGGTGTAATCTACCATATCGGCCGTTTGAAGGTCTTAAAAATGTTCAATCAACTGAAATCAGAGGGTTCTCATGTTTGGAATCCTAATGTTGAATTTTATCGTTTTTCCACACTCAGAATAGAAACAGATGAACCTACCCCTATTAACATCGATGGAGAAAATATAGGATTTACTCCTGTAGATATAGAAGTATTACCGGCAGCTATAACTATATTCCATTAAATAGCCATACTAATTTTTAAGGCAGTCTTTGACAGATTATGCAGGGGTCTAGTACCTTGGAGGGTTTGAAGCAGAAACTTATTGACTGTGGAGCTGTTAAGTTTGGGGATTTCACACTTACATCTGGGAAGAAATCTAGCTATTATGTTGATCTGAAATTGGCTTCTACTGAGCCATCTATCTTAAAGGAAATCGCAGTAGAGTTCTCTAAATTATTGCCAGAAGATGTTGATTTCATTGCAGGAATGGAGTTGGGTGCCGTGCCCTTGGCAACGGCACTTTCATTAGAAACTGGGATTCCATATTCCATGATTAGAAAATCAACTCGAGAGCATGGCACCGGTACAAGGATTGAAGGACCAAGTAAAGGTCGAGCGGTTCTGGTAGATGATGTTGCTACTACCGGAGGTTCTAATATAGAATCTATCAAGGTTCTAACTGATGAAGGTGTTGATGTTTTGATGGTATTGGTGGTAGTAGACCGAGAGGAAGGTGCTGCTGAAAGCATGGCCCCCCTCAATTTGGAGTACAAATCCCTAATCCTAATATCTGACCTGGTGAATTAATGAATTTCTTGGTTATTGGGAGTGGAGCTAGAGAGCATATAATAGCCGAAAAATTATCTGAATCCGGTTCTACAGTATATAGTGTGTTGACTAATCTTAATCCAGGATTATTGAAATTATCTGCAGGCTATCATAGTGTTACTGCCTATAATTCACGGGATTCACAGATTTCTATTCTGGATTTTGCAAAAGAAAACTCGGTTCATTGTGTTGTGGTGGGTCCTGAAGATCCCTTAGCTAATGGAATGGCTGATATGTTCTGGAAACATGATATTCCTGTGGTAGGTCCAACCAGACAACTTGCCCAGATTGAGACAAGTAAAGGATTTACTAGAGATTTATTAGAAAGATACAGTATCGATGCTTCTCCTCGGTATCGGCGTTTCAAAACTATGAACGGGGCTAGTGAATTTATTGATGATTTAGGGGAGGATTATGTCATAAAATTTGACGGTCTAATGGGTGGTAAGGGAGTTAAAGTAGCAGGGGAACATTTGCATTCAAAAGAAGAAGCACTGATTTATTGCAAGCAACTAGTTGATCGGGCTGGAACCTACATTATTGAAGAAAAAATATTTGGTGAAGAATTCTCCTTGATGAGTTTTTGTGATGGTCGGAAATTGGCCCATATGCCTGCAGTCCAGGATCATAAAAGAGCATATGAAGGTGATATCGGTCCTAACACAGGAGGGATGGGAAGCTACTCAGATAGCAATCACTCACTACCATTCCTTACAGAGCAAGATATATCTAGTGCTCGGGAAATTAACGAAAGGGTGTTTCGTGCGTTAATTGATGAAACGGGGCAAGGCTACAAAGGAATTTTGTATGGTGGTTTTATGATAACTGGCAATGGTATCCAATTGATAGAATATAATGCAAGATTCGGAGATCCTGAAGTCATGAATTTACTTACGTTATTAGCTAGTGATTTCTCTGAAATATGTTATAATATTACCCAAGGCAATTTAGGTACTGTGACATTTAGGAATAAATCCTCAGTTTGTAAATATATTGTTCCTAAAGGATATGGTAGCAATCCTAGAAAAGATGCCACTCTAATTGTAAATCCAGGTTATGCCCGAACATCCAGTTTGTATTATGCAGCTGTAAATCAGATTGATGGTGAGATAACTACAACTAGTTCTAGGGCGGCAGCTTTAGTCTCCAGTTCATCTACTATTGCCAAAGCCGAGGAAAAGTGTGAATCAGGTTTGAATTTTATTTCTGGAGATAATCTATATGTGAGACATGATATTGCAAAAGAAGAATTGATTAAGAAGAGAATCGAAAATATGGAGAAAATACGTTGAGTCTGGTAATCGCTTTTGTAATTCTAATAATAGGTTTTGCTCTTTTAACTAAGGGAGCTGATTACTTCATAGAAAATTCTGCAGTTTTTGCAGAAGATAGAGGAATCTCACCTCACGTCATTGGAGTCACAATTGTAGCCTTCGGTACCAGCCTCCCTGAATTACTGGTATCTGTGATATCCTCATTTCAAGATCATAATGATTTAGCCCTTGGAAACATAGTAGGCTCCAATATATCTAATATTGGACTTGTTTTAGCAAGTGCCAGTTTTATATTTCATTACATTTTGCGTAGCAGGATAGAGCCCGAGAATAATGTAAACATGGACAGTTATGTCATGCTGGCCGCAGCTTTACTCCTTCTTTTGTTTGCTCAGGACAATTTAATATCTTTCTCGGAGGGATTCTTTTTCTTTATTTTGTATCTCCTGTATTTAGTTTCTCTATATTTCCGTTCCAGTAAGAAACCAAAAGGGAGTGAACCTGAAACAAATACATCTTATCCTTTTCTTGTTGGAGGGTTAATCAGCATGCTCCTCGGAGCTCATCTCACTATAGATTCAGCTGTTGAGATTGCTTCACAATTAGGGGTCTCAGAGATTGTAATAGGCTTGAGTGTTGTCGCCATAGGGACTAGCCTCCCAGAATTTGCTGGAACAGTATCTGCAGTTCGGATGGGTCATAAAGAAATTGCTATAGGTAACGTTATTGGATCTAATATTGCAAATATTTTTCTGGTAATGGGAATTTTAGCAATGATTAATGCGGTTAAAGTTGATCAATGGGTCTTAGATATTACTCTACCTTTATTGGTCCTTATTACTATAGCAACCTTAGGATTAATCCGTGTGCCTTTTGGTAGGCTTAGTGGAAGTATTCTATTTGGATTCTTCATCCTATTTATCTACGAACTCATAATATTATGAGAAAAGTAGTTGAATTTCAGATATTAGATCAGAACGCTTTGCATTATGGTGTCAATTTATCAGAGATAATGGATAATGCTGGAGCAGGGATTGCAGATTACATCTGTAAGAATTATAAAAACAATACAAGGATAGCATTTGTCTGTGGTGGTGGGAATAATGGGGGTGATGGATATGTGGCTTCATCCATTTTACTTGGAAAAGGATTTGATGTGACTATTTTCAAGTCATCTACTCCTACCTCGGTTATTGCAAAGAATAAGTTTCTTGAATTAGGATTAATGACAAAAAACATTTCGGAATTGGAAGAATATAAAGGTAAAGCAGATCTTCTGGTCGATTGTTTACTAGGTTCAGGTATCAAAGGAGAACCTCGTCCACCATTTGACAAATATATTGAGATTATGAATTCTTTTGAAAACATTATTTCAGTAGATGTGCCTTCAGGTATTGGAAGCAGATATGCAATTACTCCTAATGTTACTATTACCTTTCATGATTACAAAGAGGAAATGAATGAAGAAAATAGCGGAACCATAATTTTACATGACGTAGGTTTTCCAGATTATATAGACCAGAGAACGGGACCTGGTGAATTGCTGCTATATCCTGAATTCGAGGGCAAGAAGCATAAAGGACAGAACGGAAAAATTGGGATAGTAGGCGGAGGTCCATATTCTGGAGCACCTGCCTTAGCAGCATTGGGAGCATATAGGGCCGGCATTGATCTAGTTCATGTTTTTGTTCCAGCTAGCTCTTATGACTATGTTTCCGGCTTTATTCCTGAACTCATTGTACACAAACTTCCCGGAGAGATAGTTACTGAAGAACATTTGGAATTTATATTAGAGAAAACCTCGGAATTTGATGCAATTGTCGTTGGGCCTGGTATCGGAAAGCAGGAGCAGACCCAGAATGCGGTTGCCGAACTTGTTAAAAATTGTAATAATATCGTATTGGATGCGGATGCTATTTTTGATTTTAATTTCAAACATCCAAATATTCTGCTGACGCCACATCGGGGTGAGCTGAAACGTTTGACACCTAGTTCAAGACCCGTGGACTTGTTAAAATACGCATCAGAAAAAGGAGTAACACTATTAATTAAAGGAGAAGTTGACATAATCACCGATGGCAACCTCATGAAGGAGAATAGTTCAGGACATCCAAGGATGGCCGTAGGTGGCACCGGAGATGTTCTAGCTGGTGTTTGCGGGGCGTTAATGGCTAAGGGCCTGACTCCTTTCGAATCAGCACGTTTAGCAGCCTATAGCCTTGGAAAAGCAGGTGAAATTTGTTATGAAGAGATAGGCTCCGGTTTTCTTCCTACAGACTTAGCTTTGTTCTTATCTAAGGTCCTTCGAAAAAATTAAACTCTTCTTCTCAGAGCTATAAAACAAATCAAGAATAGGAGAGGTAGGATCCCGGGGCCGCTCAATATATTTTCCTCACCGCTTTCTACAATCTCCTGTTGTGCAGAGACCATTATTGTCTGTTCATACGAGGACAATTTCCCATGTCCCGTATCAACTTCGATACTGTAAACATAGAATCCTTCATGTTCAAAGAATAAATCACCGTAATAATAATTGCCTTCTTTATACATAGGAATTTTCTGGCCATCCGCTAGAACCCCTTCAGCAGTCTTGGCTATAATCATTGAAACTGACTCCGGATTCTCATAGTCTATGATGGCACTGAATTTAGTTACAACTCCCGTATTTACATTAGAGGGTGCTACTGAATAGATTAATCCCTTATTTTTAACATCTAGATTCCGATAAAGTGTACTAACACTCCCCCATCTGTCAATACATTCGATTTCCATAAGACATTCACCATCTTCATACTTAGTTGAATCCCATGTGAAATCTACATTTTTGGCATCATTATCCAAATCAATCCAATCTTCTCCATTTATTCTGTATTTGAGGGAAAATATACTACTATAATCCTGAATATTTAAATTAAATTCAGCTATGGCTGAAATATCAGCTGTAATCGAGTCCAGTATGATGAAGGGAGGAGTACTGTCCGTTTCAAATCTAATTGCCAGTTCCGTTACGTATCCTTGACTATCCTCGGCCCTAACGTCTAGCCAATGCCATCCATCTTCAAAAGGAGTCCATGTACTGGTGAAAGTATCGGAGTCATCAGTATCCAGAGTCCTCCATGACCCATTATCAATTCGGTATTGGACCGTAGAGATCCCATCTGGGTCTGAGGCCTCTACTTCAATACTAATCCTGGAATTGTAGAATTCTTCTTTCGGCATTATTATCTCTAGATAAGGATAGGTGATATCTTCTTCATTAAATACAGTAATGTTAACAGATTTTTGAGCCCAATTAGGAGTTAAGTCAGAAGCCCGGAAAGTAATTTGGTGATCTCCATTTCCAGCATTTGCCCCTTGCGTATTCCAGCTGGCAATATAGGAATCTCCCTCGTTATAGTACATCTTTCTCCAATTCTCCTGATTCACTCTATATTCCACGTCGGACACCTGATTATCATCAGTAGCTTCTATCTCTAGAAGTATAATATCCTCTACTATTTCACCTTCATCAGGAGAAATTATCTCCAAGACGGGAGGATCATCATCATTCAATATCTCCAAATCAATTGTTTTTACCATACTGGCCCCTCTATCAACCACCATTATTGCTAATTCATGTTCACCGTTATCAACAGCTTCCGTGTCTATTGAAAGACTAAATTCCCCATTAAATTCACCTAATCCTGAATCTTTCCAATTTTCTTGATCCCAACGATAGAAAACATTTTTAATTTCCGATTTCTCGCTTATAGCCGAAACATGGACCTCTATTTCTCCATCTACAATCTCATCAAAATTCTCTAATTCAAGTTCAGGTGGAATGGCAAATGCTGTTTCCAGAACATATTTGTCCGCTGAAGCAGATTCATCATTGAAGAATGCCACAAAAATATTGATGTTTTCATAATCTATGTCTGAAAAGTCATCACCGTTTTTATCTTCATGGTCTCCACCAGTCCATACGGTAGTCAGCTCTTTAACTTCATGAGGTTCAAGTTCTACACTTTCTTCAAAAGCATAATCTAAGAAACCGAAGTGATAGGGGTCTCCATCATAATTATTGTATCTTGATACTTTCTCGACAATATAGGCCCGTATATATCCATTAAAAGTTGGATCTCCCAAAGTTGCATCTTCATTCCAGGTCATAGTTACACTAACTCCAAGCTGATCAGCTCCTAAATGTTCCATTTGAATATCCAAGGATATATCGGTATCATCCCGCTGCCCACAATTATCTATGGCTTGTTCATAATTTGAAGTGTCAGATTGCCCGCCGGACACTTTTTCATCATTTCCATCAAAAATAACCGTAGGGTACCCCGTAACATCAGGGTAATCATCCATTCGTTCTTCCGCTTTATCATTTACATCAGTAATTAGGGCTACGAAAAAGAATTTGTCGTGATAATACGGTTCATCTGGTATATCCTCATAGATTTTCATGAGATTCTCGGCTGCACTGGGACAGTAAACACACCACGTAGCGGTAAATTCTTCACCAAGGACTGCATGTGTAAAATCATCAACTGGCAATTCAGCTGTTGGATTTGGATTGATTACAGTCAAACACAGAATCAAGGCAATTGCTATGTATTGAATTCTTTTCACAATAGGTAGTTAACCTTTCTAATTAATAAGTTTAACTCCTTTCATTTTTTTTAAAGTTTCAATAGGATTATCGGCTTTGAATATCGCACTGCCCGCAACTAGAATGTCTGCTCCGGCATCTGCCAGTCTCCTCGAATTTGAAGGACTAACTCCCCCATCCACTTCAATAATCTTGTTTGGATAAGCCTTCTTGTAATGTTTCACTCTTTCGACTGCATCTTCATGAAAATCCTGGCCACAATATCCTGGCTCTACCGACATGACCAAAATCAGATCTGCTAAATCAATGAATGGTTCTATAGAATTCTCTGGAGTTGATGGATTAAGAGCAATTCCCGCTTTCATATTATTTTTTTTAATAGATTCAAGTGCTTTTAGAGGATTGTTGGCCTCAACATGGACGGAGATAATTTCCGCTCCTGCATCTCTGAAATCTTCAATGAAATCAATAGGATCTGTAACCATCAAGTGAACATCAAGAGGTGCTATTCCAGCAAGTGATTTGACTAAATCAGGCCCCATTGTAAGATTTGGTACAAAATGACCATCCATAACATCCATGTGCAGATAGGCCGAGTGTGGACCTACCATTTCAGCAGCTTCCCTCATTCTGCCAAAATCAGCACCGAGCATAGAGGGAGCAATATCAACCATGTAAAGTCCTCACAACGGTATCTATTATAAATTTCCGAGATAAATCAGCTCTTCGGTTTTGTACTATTTTAATAAATGTCTCTAATTGTGATGATTCAGTGCGCCACCATTTATCATAGAATCCCTCTATCTGATCCAGGTCCCATAAAATCAACTTAATCTGTGATTCGGGGAGTTTGGGAGCATTCCTTGCATGTCCCAAATCGCTCTTTAGAATATATTTCATTTTATTTAGTACTAAAATATAGAATCCTTTTGGTTTAGCCTCTTCTCCACCTTGATTCTTTATTATGCCCGTATCTAAACACCAATCGTGTTTAGCCAGTTTTCCTTCCTCGTCCAAGTAAACAGGCAACCAAACCTTTTCAGAGGGAGGCGCTGGATTATGGGGGTTTAAATCTTCAGTCTCAACCTCTTCTTCAGAGCTCATCTAATATTTTGTCGATAAAGCATACGTTATTAACTTTATCATCACAGACTTTTTATTAGAGTGCTATTGTCCATATGTGGGGAGCATGGTGTAACCTGGCAGCATTGCGGGCTCCAATTATACAGGAATGATTGCTACAGGGTCTGCTGATATCGTGATGAATGATTGGAGCTATGACCTGTGCAACGTTGAGCTCCGGCTCAATAGGTGAGACCCGCCGATCTGGGTTCAAATCCCAGTGCTCCCACCATTTATCCAGAGATCATCTATGAAAATATCAGGAATTTATCCTAATTCGGTCCATATTTTATTAAATCTGTAAAACGCAGATAATGTACAAACTATGGCAAATACATAACACATCAAGGTCATGTAGTTCCAGTCCTGATAACCCTCTGAAAAATATTGAATTATGGGTACCATTACAAGAACTACTAACCTATCAGCTCTACCGAGTAGACCTGCATATTCTCTTCCGGCGCCCACGGCCTGGGCCTGTGTTCCCATATAGGAAAGCATCAAGATTCCGATAATTGCCGCAAAACCTACAGTAATATCAACCAAAGGACCCAGTGCAATACCTCCCACGATTATTATATCTGCAACCCGATCTAGGGTGTGATCTATCAAATCTCCTCTACGACTTGATATTTTTCTAAACCTAGCCACCATTCCATCCAGAGCATCAAGAACAGCTGTCAAGAAGACCATCAATGCCCCAATTAATAGCCAATTGGTGTTTTCCAAGTCGGCTATATAGAATGAATATCCCGCTCCAATTGCCGTAAGAAGGGAAAGAAAGCTAATTCCCATTGGCCCTATAGGCATTCTCTTTGCTAGAGGATTAAGTATTTTTATTCCAAAGTCCCTATAATCCTCAGCAACCATTAGTACCATTCCATTATTCTTTCTGAGTAATCAATAGTTTCATCTAATTTAACTTTTCCTTCGAAGAATTGTTCGAGGATTTCAGCTGCCTGTTCACCTGTGCAATTAGTTGTATCCAGTTGAGCTACCTTAGTCTTATCGAAGTTTTCGACTGCCTCTGAATAAATAATACCAATTGCCTCTGCCTCAAGATTTTCTCTGACTTTTAATTCGGAATAATTTCTTTTTTCCATACGAGATTTCAGAACATTAGGATCACATCTTAGTACAATTACTTGTTCAACATCTTTCAGGGTGTGGGAAAGATGCCCCTCCACAATAAAATTATCGCCCTTTTTTTTATGAAATACCTGATTTAATTTTTCAACATCGATTAGCCATTCATCAGATGCTGTCTTTTCTTCCGATGCTTCTGAATACAACTCCGATAAATGCAATGTTTTTTTGTTTAATGCGTTGGATATGGTGGTTTTACCCGTTCCCGGCGTACCGGTAAGGGCATACCTTACCATTAAGATTGCAATTCCTTTTCAGCAGCTGCTTTAGCTTCTCTTTTTGCCTTTGCTTTAGCTCTTTTTGTTCTTTCTTTAGAAGTGAATGAAGTGGCATTTTCCATGAATCGGTTATATGCTTGGTGAGCTGCACGTGTATCTTCTGGACTTGCCCCTGGTTCTGTCTCGGTCTCCACTTGAATTTCAGTTATAGACATAAATTCAACATTTATTGTTGTGATGCCTTTGAATGATCCTGAAAATAAATTTCCATCCTCATTAATTTCCCCAAATTCATCTTTCATTAAAGATTTTAAGCCACCATTTTCTAGTGATTTACCATGTCCTCGCTTTATTTCGAAGCTTTTCATGTATAATCATTCTAAAACTCTGTATTTGTATTTTGGGGTTATAATTTCAGATCCCCTTTCCCAAATTGTTTCATCATACGCTGTTGCATTCGCCTATTGCCACCTAGATTTGACATCATTTTACGACTCTGATTATACTGCTTCAATAATTCCCTGATTTCCTGTGGATCAGAACCTGAACCCTTTGCAATCCTGTTAATCCTCGAACGTTTGATAATCTTTGGATTCTCCAATTCCTCTTTAGTCATTGAGCTCATCAATACCTTGAATTTTTCCAATCTATCCTGAGTCTCATCCATTTGACCTTTCTTCATCATTCCTGACATGCCAGGAACCATCTCCATCACCTTGCTCAGTGGCCCCATTTTAGTCAGTGCCTCCATCTGTTCCCGCATATCAATCAAGGTGAACTTTCCCGACAACATTTTCCGGGCCGTATCTTCTGCACTTTCAGCATCAAGTACCTCTTCTGCTCTTTCAAGCAGTGTTTGAAGGTCACCCATTCCCAGCAGACGGGATATGAAGCGTTCGGGGTCCAAGGTTTCTAGACTATCTAAACTTTCACCAGTTCCTACAAATACGATTGGAGCCTTTGTAACAGCGACAGCCGATAAAGCTCCACCACCTTTTGCAGAACCATCCAATTTAGTCAATATGACACCAGACACTCCTACAGCATCGTGAAATGCCTGAGCCTGAGGTCCAGCTTGCTGACCTACGGTGGCATCCATCACCAATAGTATCTCATCTGGTTTTACAATCTTTGATATGGATTTCATTTCCGAGATCAATTCCTCGTCAAGGGCATGGCGGCCGGCAGTATCCACTATAACTACATCCAGTTCCTTGAATTCCTCTAATCCTTCTTTAACTACTTTCCCAGCATCCTTATTGTCTGAAGAACCAAATACAGGAACTTGGATTTGCTCACCGATTTGTGATAATTGATCAAAAGCTGCGGGTCTGTGAACATCTGCAGCAATTAAACCCAAGTTTAGCCCTTTTTTCTTGAAATGCTTGCCCAATTTTCCAGCCGTCGTAGTTTTTCCTTGTCCATAAAGCCCAACCAACATTATCTTTTGAGGTCCTAATTTTAGGCCACGTGATTCACCTAGAGCATTTACTAACTCCTGATGAACGATTCGAACAACATGTTCTCTTCCTGTCATACCAGCGGGTGCTTTTTCTTCAAGCGCCCGATTCTCTATTGCTTTGCTAAGTTCCAATGCCAACCGGACATTAACATCAGATTGAAGCAAAGCTCTCTGAATATCTTTTACTAGTTCTTTGATTAACTCTGGAGAAATGTGACTCGCACCTGCAATTTTTCTCAGGGTATTGCGTAAAGCATCACCTAATGCATCAAGGACCATTAATTTGAGCCTGAGTAGTCGGTTTTTAAACTATTGCATTGATGATTTTACTGGAATTAACAAACTGAATCTTATGATGGGCTGTTCAAGGTATAAGTCAATCTTTGCTTACCAGCGCCCTTATTGTCACGTTTTACAAATTCTACTTTACCTATCTCTTTCAATGAACGAACGTGGGTACCGGCACAAGGGCAGACATCAATCTCACCAATACTGATTACTCGCAACCGGGTTACACTTTTTGGTAATAATTTCCACAAACCGCTGGACATGCTGGAACGAATCTCAGGATTTCCTTCTAAATCTGTTCGATTAGCCTCTGAGATCTTAACGTTAATATCCTTAGCAATATATTCATTTGCCAGGTCTATCAAATCATCTATCTCATTCATGCTCAATTTCAATGGTTTAAAATCTATCCGGGACTTGTCAAATCCTATTTGATTTCCTACTGTATCGGCATCATACAAATCACTCACAATAGCGGAAACCAGGTGTTGTGAAGTATGCATTCGCATGTGTGCATATCTCCGGTCCCAATTCAATTTGCCCTCCACAGAATCGCCAACATCCGGTAAATCACCTTCGATCATATGCCTTATCCTATTCTTCTTACGAACATCATAAACAATACTTTCTCCATCTTTCCAACTTAATGTTCCCTTATCTGATGGCTGACCACCACCCAAGTGGTAGAACGCGGTCTCTTCAAGTTCTACAATACCTGGAAAAACCGCAGTAACTTTGCTCTGAAATTCCTTTTTATAAGTCCCGTCATGTGAATCCATGTGGTACTGGAGAGTCATAATATTACTAGTAAAAGTGGCTATTTATTGACAGTGAAACTATTAAATGGATTTATTTAATCGGTATCATAGAGGTAAGACATGAATATACGTGTAACGTCAATAACGTTAGCATTATTGTTGATACTAAACAGTGTGGTCTTGGCAGAAACCACAACCCAATTTACTCGTGATGGTGAGGAAACATCTGAAGTCACATTATATCTGGAGGAAGATGTTACAGATGATAGGACTAAAGTTGAGTTTCCGAATGCCGAGGTTCTAGATGCATCCTATGTAGTCTCTGGTGGAGCTGATCAAGATGGAAACTATGCTGAGGACGTATTGGTAACCATCAGTGGTACAACTTGGCAGTACAGTGGCGAAGGATATGGGCCTTTAGGTCAACAAGATAAATTCAGCGATGGTGCTTCTAAAAGAAGCGCCAGTTTTAGCAATGGTGATGGAGGTGAGACCTCAATTAAATTATTATTACCCGTCAATGCAACAATTACTGATGCAGAAGTCACATTGGCTGGACTTCCTCCAGCAGGCGAATTGGGAGATTACCAATTAACTTCCGAGAACACAAACGGAGGATCATATAGCACATATCCCAGTGTAGTTATCGACGGTTCTGACACTTTTGCAGTATGGCAGGATGACGGAAACCTGGAGAATAAGGACATATCCAACCTATACAAAATTCTTTTTAATTCCAGAGGTTCAAGTTGGGATGACCCTACTGTTTTGTACAATAATGATAATAATTATGTACTGAGTGAACCAACGATTGCAGGAGACAGTGATTATCTAGCAGTTTCGTGGCTTTCTAGTGGAAACTTACAGGGGATGTATTCGACCAATGAAGGAAGTTCCTGGAGTGACGTTATCACTTATGATTCAGAGTATTACATCTATTACCATGATCTAGAAGTGGAGGATGAAGAATTGTACCTGGCTTTGTCCATCTATGCTCCAAATGATGACGGTGAATATGATTACAGAATATACTTCTCCAAATCAGATGATAATGGTGCAACTTGGACTACGCCCCTAGAAGTTTCCGATTCCAATACGGCTTCTAGAAACATGTATCCCAAGATGGATGTTGATGGAAGTGATGTGCATATCTCATGGTTGGGTTCACCCTCAGGAACTGACCTTTCGATTTATTATTCCACATCGAGTAACGGAGGCAGTTCTTTCAGTACCGGAAGTCAGTTGAGCGGAACTGCAAATACTATAGATGTTGATGTCACTGTTGATGGAGAGAGTATTGTCGTTTCTTGGATAGAAGCTGGAACATCTACTGACGGAACATATGTGCTCAAAGCAAGATCCTCCGCTAATGGGGGTTCATCTTTTAACTCAGAAATTACGGTCTCCTCTGCAGATGATGCCGATGTCAATGCAGTAAGGAGCACTAATGATGGAGGTAACAATTTCTACATATCGTGGACCCGCACCGATAACAATGATAATCTGAACATCGTGGTCGCAAGGTCGGCTAATTCAGGAACCAGCTGGAATTCGGCCGTTGAAATTGATGGCGTTGGTGACACTGAGCAGAGGGGACTGGCATTCATCGATGCAGATTCCTCGAAGATTGTTGCCCTCTGGGTCGATGTTTATGATGGGGACGGAGCTTCAAGCGATCCCGATATCTACTGTTCTTATAGCTCAAATGATGGTAGCTCATGGACTAATCTGGAAGAAATAGGTTCTGATCAGTATTATGAGGCGGATTCCTTTGCACCAGCTCTAGCCTATTCTAATGATTATGTTTATGCAGTATATTGGGATGGAGGTGATAATGATCCTGAAGGAGATACCAATGGAAACGATGTAATGAATGATGATGGTGATATATTCTTTAGAAGGTCAGCAGACGATGGGGAAAATTGGGATGACGTGATCGTTATTTCGAATAGTGATACAGATGGCATGACCTATGATCCTCCATCATACTCAAGTTATTACTACGCATATTATCGATCAGATATAGCAGCCAGTGGTTCCAATGTATATGTAGTCTGGTCAAATTATGATTACGATAATGCACAGTACGAAATTAGGTTTTCAAAATCTACTAACTCGGGGAATACTTGGTCCGACGTTTCTGTCATAAGCTCATCAAGTGCCAATACCATCAATTCATATGGCCCCACTATAACTGCGAATGGAAATGAGGTGTATGTTGCTTGGCAGGAATATTCATCAGATACGACAGGATTTACCTATAATATAGTGTCAAGACATTCTAGCAATAGCGGATCTTCCTGGGACTCGGCAACGACTGTAACGGATTCTGATGGGACGCATTACATTCCTGAAATAGCATACAGCAATGATGTTGTTCATCTGACTTGGCATGCATATAACACAGACGGGAACGCCCAATATACTATAGAATATGCAAGTAGTGATGATGATGGTGATTCATGGGAGTTGCAGACAATACACTCTCCCTCATCTAGCGGTGCTTGGTCTTGGTTTCCGAATATAGCAACAGATGAAGATAATGTATATGTTGTTTGGCAAGATGATGATTGGGATGCGAATGGTATTTTCGATATGGAGGTCATACTAAAAAAATCTGATGACAATGGAAGAACGTGGGATGAGGGTACTTTACTTGTGCCGAGTAAAGATACCTCAAACAGTTTTCTATACATGCTACCTGCAGTAACGAGCGCTGGTGGGTATGCGTATGTCTCTTATCAAGACTATGACGGTGCAACTTATGATCATCACTTCAAGTTTAGTCAGGATTCTGGAAATGCATGGTCTGATGAATATACCATAACTGGTAGTCACAATCTAAACTATGCTAAAATGGATTTAACTATTGATGAAGATGGAAAAACGTACTTTGGATACTCTGATGATACAAATATTGCGGAAGAGGAAGATGAGGATATTGATATTTTCATACGGGCTAGCATTGATGGCTATCCAACTAATCCCACAATAAATCTTGACGGGGGCAGTGATGATTGGGATTGGCCTGGCGAATTCAATCCAGACAACTCACCTGTCACCTGGAAAGATACAGGGGAAAATGGCGCATCAAAATCATTCGCAGAAGCTATTGAAGATGGTCTGCAAGAGGCTATTGATGAGGGAGATACTTTTGTTGATGAATATGGCGTAGAAATGGCAAATATTACACTGACCGTAACTAGTGATACCGATGGAAGAGTGGGTTTCTCAGAATTAAAGATTGAATACATGGTAGATTTCATAGTTGACCAAGATCTGCTTGTCACCAGACTTAATAGTCTGGTAGATGGAGCTGATGATTCGGAGACAACCGTTGAAACTAAATTCTCAGTATCTAGTAGCACTAATGGTAAAGTGATTCTCAAGGATCTTAAGATAGTTAATGCTGAAGCTGATCTGGAAATAACACAGATGGATTTCAGTAATTCCAGTCCCAAAGAAGGGGGAGATCTTGTAATTACAGTACATATTAGAAATACTGGCGAGGGTGATGCTTCTGCAGATATTACATGTTGGTATAATGGCGATAATGAGATCGGATCCCGAACTTTGACAGGAATAAAGAGCGGGAACACGGAAACCATCAGTATAACTTGGGGGGATATTCCTGCTGGCAATTACGAGATTACAGCATCGATAGTGGATTCAGTACCCCAAGATACATCACAAGGAGAGGAGGATACGATAAGCCAGTCAATTAATATCGCATCTGCTGATCCGGAGATAACCACTGAATTTAGTTTTGATGGAATTGCTGTTGAAGGTAGTGAAATAGGCTGGAGTCTCTCAATAAAAAATGAGGGAGATAAATACGGTAATATCAAGGCTTATATTTATGAAAATGAGGAAGACGAAGATAACTTAGTGTACGAATCCCCCATTACCAAAATAGATGTGGATGTGACCAAGATTTTTAGCGGTTCATGGTTGGCCAGGTCTGGTGTTGACGAATTCTATCTGAAGATAGTAGACACAGATGACGATGAGATTCTTAATGGGGAAGGTGATGGTGAATACCTGGACGTAAGCGTTCAGAAACTGCCTAAACTTACAGTAAGCAATATTGAGTGGGTTGATTCACCGGATGAAGACGCTAACCTTATCACTTCTTTTAGTGATGGTACTATCGCCTATGCAAAGATCTATATTCTAAATGAAGGGTCATTTGATATTACGGCATCAGTCGAAATAAAGCTGACAAAATCGGATAAGAAAATTGTACCGACGCCTGCCTATGGTGCAAATATCAACTTCAATGGGGATACAGAAACGATTCTGAGGATTAATGGAGACTATCCAAAAGTTGCGTTTAATTCTGAAGGTCAGTTAGGATTTACGGGAAGCTGGATTGTAGATATCAAGATGTCAAATATCATCGCTAAGAATAGTGAAGAACAGATCTGGGATTCTGAGGAACTTGTTTTCATGAACAAAAATTACAGGGTTGACGTGCTTGAACCTCCGAATCTATCATTGACGCAATTCACTGCCAACCGTGTAGATATAGGTGAAGGAGAAGCTGTTACATTTACAATAGTGATCAGTAATGATGGTGAAGCCGAGGCAACAGGAAACGTACAGATCCTGCAAGGCGGTTCGGTTGTAGGAACTACCTCTTTTACAGCTCCAGGATATGATTCAATAGCCGTGACATATGATTGGTCAGTTCCTGGCAATTATGATGGAGAGGTAAATCTCAAGGCCCAGATTGATCCCAACTCTGTAAATCCCCCGGGAGGACCTAGTGATCTCGTATCTGATGATTTCCAGACATTGACCTTGAATGTAGAAGGTACCGTGAACGTCAAACCATCATCCAAATCCGGAATGGGGACAGGCGCATTGATAGTGCCTCTCCTTGTATTTGTTGTACTGATAGCGGGACTTGGTGGGGCCTATTTCATGTATAGGCGTTCAGAACCAAGCACTGAGGAAACTGATTCTTTTGGAGATATGGGTGGTTTACCTGAACAACCCCCTGCAGTACCGCCGCAACCTGAACAACCTCCTGCTGCAGCACCACCGGTACCACCGCCGTCGCAACCT
>Ga0066369_10000398_pt1 | contig 18744 bp, 20 predicted proteins | sample Knorr_S7_td_Bott_FD_70972 | JGI IMG/M metagenome (GOLD analysis project Ga0066369, IMG submission 70972) | Marine microbial communities from Southern Atlantic Ocean transect - Knorr_S7_td_Bottom_ad_4513_LV_A | ecosystem: Environmental > Aquatic > Marine > Oceanic | place: Southern Atlantic... | reverse complement strand
TATTTTTTGTAAATATAAATAATATTTATAAACTATATTGTTATTTGTACATAAAAATAGACCTTAACTTGGCTCGAACATACAATCTACTATTAATTTGTATTTTCAATTATTGCAGCATAACCTTGACCAACTCCAATACACATGGTTACTAAAGCATACTTTTTTTGTTGCTCTTGCAATTCTATTGCTGCCGAATAACACAGTCTTGTGCCTGTAACACCAAGAGGGTGACCAATAGCTATTGCTCCTCCGTTTGGGTTTAATCTCGGGTCGTCATCAGCCAATCCCCAAGCCCTTGTACATGCCAAAACTTGTGCTGCAAAGGCTTCGTTTAGCTCAATAATATCCATATCATTCATTGTTAATCCTGCTTTTGCTAATGCTTTATTAGAAGCTTCAACAGGACCAATCCCCATGATTCGTGGTTCTACACCAACAACTGCCGAACTTACAATTCGTGCTAAAGGCTTTAAATTATATTTTTTAACTGCATCTTCAGATGCGATTATTGTTACTGCAGCTCCATCATTCAATCCTGATGAGTTTCCTGCTGTTACGTTTCCTCCTTCAGTTTTAAATGCTCCTCTTAATTTTGACAATATTTCTTTTGTGGTGGTCGGTTTTATAAACTCATCTTTTGAAAATTGAATAGGGTCTTTTTTACGTTGAGGAATTTCAACAGTAATAATCTCTTTTGATAGACGACCGTTTTCTTGAGCTTTTGTTGCTTTCATTTGGCTCCAATATGCAAATGAGTCTTGATCTTCGCGAGAAATGTTATACTTTTCTACTAAATTTTCAGCAGTATTTCCCATAGTATCTGTTCCATATAACTCCTGCATTCTCGGATTGATAAAACGCCAACCAAAACTGGAATCGTACATTTTAGAATCGTTCCCAAAAGCACTTGCTGTTTTAGAAATAACATAAGGTCCACGTGTCATGTTTTCAACTCCTCCAGAAATAAACACATTGCCATCTCCAGCTTTTATAGCTCTATTCGCGTGAATAATAGCTGATAATCCTGAACTGCATAATCGGTTTACCGTTTCTCCAGGAACCGTAAATGGTAATCCTGCCAACAATAAAGCCATTCGTGCTACATTGCGATTATCTTCTCCTGCCTGATTTGCACATCCCAAAATAACATCGTCATAAGCTTCTTTTGGAATATTTGGATTTCGAGCCACCAATTCTTTAATAACTAAAGCCGCTAAATCGTCTGTTCGGATAGTTGACAATGTACCTTTGTAACTTCCTATTGGTGTTCTTATTCCGTCTATTATATATGCTTGTTTCATGTTTAACCCTTCTGTCCTTTGGACACCTTCCTTTAAAGGGAAGGAATTATTTAATTTTTATTCCCAATCTTTATTCGTACGATAAACAACTCCTTTAAAAAGTGCTACCAATTCTTTACCTCGTTTTACTTCAATAATATTAAAACCTAATTTGCTATTTACTTTTTCAATAACAGATTCTGCTACTAAATAATCACCTTCGTTTAATGCTTCGATATGATTTATTGATGACTCAATTGATACAGCATATTTCCCATGTGTATTAGCAGCGAAACCAAAAGCTGTGTCTGCTAACGAGTAACTGATTCCTCCATGTGCTTTATTCATACTGTTTAGCATTTCTTTTCTCACAGTCAATGCAATTTTGCAATATCCAATACTGCATTCTAAAATTTCAATACCGAGCCAAGTACTAAACGCATCAAGACTTAACATTTTGTATGGAATTGCTTCTCCTTTCATTAAAAGAATGTTTGGTTCTCTCTTTTCATTCTACGCAATAACGGACTACAACGGTATCTTTCTTCGTGATATTCCTTATATAATCCATCCATTCTTTCAACACACCAATCGATTCCTTTTTCATCCGCCCAGACTAAAAGCCCTTTAGGATAATTTACTCCTTTTGTCATCGCTTTATCTATATCTTCTGCTGAAGCAATATTCCAAAACAAAGCATCCGCCGCTTCGTTAATTAACATGACAAGTACACGATCAAAAATGGTTTGTGCTAAATCTGTGTTATATGACCTCTTGACTTCGCTCGAAGTGACTTTTCCATTTTCATCATAATCATAATAACCTTTTCCTGTTTTTCTTCCCAAATAACCTGCTTCTGCCAATCGTTGTTGTGTGAATGAAGGTCTGAATTTAGAATCATAATAAAAAGTCTTAAAAACAGTTTTGGTTACTGTATAGTTAATATCGTTACCAATAAAATCCATCAATTCAAAAGGTCCCATTCTGAAATTTACAATGGTCTTCATCGCATTATCTATAGTAGCAAAATCAGCAATGCCTTCTTCATAAATACGAAGTGCTTCACCATAATATGGTCTTGCGACGCGATTAACAATAAATCCAGGTGTGTCTTTTGCTATAACAACTGTTTTGTTCCAGCTTTTAATAGTTGAAACTGCTTTTTCAGATACAATCTCTGAAGTTTGAATAGCAGGAATTACCTCAACCAATGCCATTAATGGTGCTGGATTAAAAAAGTGAATACCTACACAACGTTCAGGGTTTTGTAGCGCTGATGCAATTGATGTAATTGATAATGAAGATGTATTTGATGCAATGATTGTTTCATCAGACACATAACTTTCTAACTCTGAAAACAGGCTTTGTTTAATTTCTAAATTTTCAACAATGGCTTCGATAGCTAAATCGGAATCTGCCAAATCCTGCAATGAATTCACATAAGAAATATTATTTTGAATTCGATTTTTTTCTGTTTCATCAATGCGTTCTTTTTCAATGAGTCGTAACAATACTTTTTCAAGAGCTGCTTTACTTTTATCTAAAGCATCTTGATTAGTATCGAAAACTTTAACTTTACAACCTGAAGTTGCAGCAACCTGCGCGATGCCACTTCCCATTGTTCCAGAACCGATAATTCCTATATTCATTTCAGATTGTTGATTAACGATTTTTGATTTTTGAAGTATACTATTATCATGATTACTTTACTATTTTAATTTTGAACTTGCCGTTTTAATACTTGCAACAAATATTGAAATAAGCTCATCGTTTTCCTTTATTAAATTATCTAAAGAAACAACATCTGTAATGAGTTTAGCTCCTTTTTGTATTCTCATATTAATTAAACTCTCTCTTAATTCTTTCAAGCAAATTTTCATCTTGTGTAAAAAATCTCTTATTGATTCTCCACTTCTTGCTTCTCCATAATTTAATGCAGATGAAGTAACCGACCTTATCAATTGTTTAGCTAGATGCTCTGAAGCAAAAGATTTATCAATTTTTTTACAAAGTAAAATGACATTAATTGCAAATTGAATCAATCGATCTTCAAGCTGATTAGGTTTTATATTTATTCTTTATTTAGTTCAAAAATCTACAATCATCAATCCACAATCGTTAATACTTAAAACGGTAGATTTGTTACATCTACATTTCCTCCGGAAATAATAATTCCGACTTCTTTATTTTTATAATTTTCTTTGTCTTTTAATAATGCTGCAAAAGCAACTGCGCTTGAAGGTTCAATGATTATTTTCATACGTTCCCAAATCAGTTTCATAGCATTTATAATTTCTGTTTCTTCCACTCTAATTATTTTTTCGACTCCTTTTTTAATAATCGGAAAATTACGGTCTCCGAGAAACGTTCTTAATCCATCAGCTATTGTAATACTATTACTATCGTTGTATTCAATTTTTCCGCTTAATAAAGAACGATAAGCGTCATCTACATTTATGGGTTCTCCACCAATAACTTTACATTTTTCAGAAAAATACTTCACAGCTAAAATTGTTCCTGCAATTAATCCTCCACCACCAATTGGCGTAAAGATATAATCTAATTGCGGATATTCCTCTAATAATTCTATTGCCACTGTAGCTTGTCCTAAAATGACCTCATCATCATTAGATGGATGAATAAATGTTGCTCCTTTTTCAATTCTTACTTTCTCTGCCATTTCTTCCCGAGCAATGGGATTAGAATCACATTCAATAATCTCGCCTTTATAGGTTTTTACCGCATTCTTTTTTACTTGTGGTGCATTTTTAGGCATTACAATAAATGCTTTTACTCCTATTTTTTTTGCAGCCAATGATAATGCTTGTGCAAAATTACCCGAAGAATGTGTTACAACGCCTTTATTACGTTGCTCTTCCGTTAGACTTAAAATTGCGTTTGTTGCACCTCGCATTTTAAAAGCTCCCATTTTTTGAAAGTTCTCGCATTTAAAATAAACCTTGGTTTCACATATTTCATTTATTAACTCCGAAGTAAGCACAGGTGTTTTATGAATGTATGGTTTCACTCTATTATGTACTTGTATCAAAGTTTGTTTGTTCATACCCCACTCTGTCTTTCAGACATTTGACTCAATAAGTTTATTTTATTTCGTCGAATCTTCGATTTCTCCCAGAGGGAGATAAATATTATTATTTAATGAGATCCTGATACACACTTCGACAAGTCCAGTGTAAAAGTTCAGGATGACAACAAGTTATCATTTACCTCTGAAATTTGGTTTACGCTTTTCTATAAATGCAGCAACGCCTTCTTGATAATCTTCACTATTTGCTGCTTCTATTTGATATTTTGATTCAACAGATAGTTGCTGTTCTAAATTATTTGTAAAGGATTGATTTAATGTTTTCTTAATTAACCCTAATGCTTTTGTTGGCATTTGTGCCATTTTTAAAGCTAATTTTTGAATAGTTTCTTGAAATTCTTCAGAGGGCACGTATTTATAAATCATTCCTAATCGCTCTGCTTCTTCTGCTGAAACCTTGTCGCCTAACATCATTAAAGCTGATGCTTTTTGAAATCCGATTAAACGAGGTAAAAAGAAAGTTCCTGCACTATCTGGAATTAAACCTATTAAGCTAAAAGCTTGAATAAAACTTGCTTTTTCGCTAGCTACAACTACATCACAAGCTAATGCTATATTTGCTCCTGCTCCCGCAGCTACTCCGTTGACCGCAGCAATAATTGGTTTTTCAATATTTCGGATTCGTAAAATGATCGGATTATAATGTTCTTCAAGAATTTTTTTGAAACCTGGATTTAATTCCGGAGATGTCACTTCTTTTAGATCTTGTCCAGCACAAAATGCTTTTCCGTTTCCTGTTAGTACAATGACTCTAACCTCATCATTAACTTCACAAGCGTCCAAGGTGTCTTGCAAACGCAAAGCCATTTCACGATTGAAACTGTTGAATACCTCTGGTCTGTTGAGCGTTATATACGCTATTTTGTTTTCTATTTTTAACTCAATTGAATTCATGTTTTATTTTGGTAGATTAAAATCTGGGTTAAATATAATTCCAATCACATTTTGCCAAGGATCCAACACACTTGCAATCATTAATTTACCTCCAACATTTGTTGGTATTTCATGCTCTAAAGCTCCCAATTCAATTAAATGATTATAAACCTTTTGAATGTCTTCAACACCCCAATATGATAAAACATTATCTGTCTTTTTACTAGTTTCTTTTTCTTCAGGTAGTAAACCAAGTTCGTATCCTTTGATATTAAAACCTACATAAAAAGATTCATCAAAATAGGGTTCTTTTCTAAAAGCTTTTAAATACCAAGATTTTGCTTCAGATAAATTACTCACTTTGTATATTGTTGTTCTTAATCCTTGCATTATAATTATACTTTCTGTTTTGTTTCATAAGATTCCCACCTTCGTGGGAATTAAAGACATTTAAAATAATCAAATGGTTCTTGGCAATCGCTGCATTTAAACAATGCCTTACATGCTGTTGAACCAAATTGACTCACTAATTTTGTATTAGTTGATCCACAATTAGTACACTTCACTAATTTTTTACCTCCTAATAAAACTTCTTTATCAGCTATTGCATCCAAAGGGGGTGCAATTCCATAGCCTTCTAAAGATCGCCTTCCTTTTTCTGTAATCCAATCGGTTGTCCAGGCAGGAGACAGTACCAATTCAACTTTTGCATTATATCCTTCATTTTTGAAAGCAATTATTATATCCTCTCCAATCACATCCATAGCAGGACAACCACTATATGTAGGTGTAATTTTTACAATTACTTCATCATCTTTAATTATAGCAGAACGTACAACTCCCATATCCAGAATTGTTAATACAGGAATTTCAGGGTCTAAAACTTGGTTCAGAATTGGGATTAGATTTTTGTCTATAACCCACTCTGTCCTATCGGACATCTCTCCCAAAGGGAGAGAATCTAAGCTTGATATGTTTTTTAATTCACTCATAATTTAATCTCTTCCTCCATTTGGGAGGATTGAGGTGGGATTACCATTTCATGTTTGGATAAGCACGTTGCATATATTGCAAATCACTTAATAAATGACCTAAATGTTCGGTATGCATGCCTTGTTTTCCTCCCTTTTGAAAATATCTTGATTCTGGGATTTCTAAAGTGGCCTCTTCTAAAACTTTATTTGCTCTCTCATAATATTCGGATTTAAATTTTAATGTGTCAACTCCAATCCCATCATTAATCATAGCCTTGTCAGTTTCTGTTTGATGAAACAACTCGTCTGTATATGTCCATAAATCATCAACAGCATTTTGAGTTCTTTGATGACTTTCTTTTGTGCCATCACCAAGACGTTTTATCCAATCTGAAGAAAATCGATAATGATAACTCACCTCTTTTATTGCTTTATTTGAAATTGCAGAAAGTGTTTGATCTTTACTTTTCTGTAATTCTTGTAAAAAAAGTAAATGATATACATCGAATAAAAACTGTCTCGCCATAATATATCCAAAATCTGTATTTGGTTGCTCTACCAATAATACATTTAAGTATTCGTGTTCTTTTCTTAAAAAAGCAATATCGTCTTCAGTAGTATTTCCTCCTTTTACTTTAGCGGCATATTGATAATAATTTCGTGCTTGTCCTAACATATCTAACGAAATATTTGTACAAGCAATATCTGTTTCTAAACTTGGACCATGACCACAGAGCTCTCCAAGACGCTGTCCGAGAATAAGTGTGTTGTCTGTAATACTGAGGATGTATTTGTATAAGTTGTTGTTTTTCATATTAGAATGAAATTGAAGTCGAAATCGAAATTGAAGTCGAATCCTTTCAATTAATATTTTTTATTCTGGTTACTATAATTCTTATTAGTTGGTCATTTTCATCTTTTAATTTTGAAAGAGTTTCTTCTGAAAACAAATTAGCTTTAGACTGAATATTCAAATTTCCCATACTCTCTCTTAATTCTTTAAGACATATTCTCAACTTATTTATCTTATCTCTGTCAGTTCCTGCTCCTAAAGCCTCTCCATAATTTAAAGCTGAAGAACACGAAGAACGAATAAGTTGTTTTGCTAAATAATCTGCAGCATAGGACATTGGTTTTTTGTCATACAACAAAATAATTGACGCTGCAAAATCTTCTAATCGTTCTGTTAAATCAAACTTTTTATCACTCATGTATTCAATTTCATTTTCAGCTTCAAATTCAAATTCTCAATTACATATGCTTAATCTCGTCTGGTAAATCGTAAAATGTTGGATGACGATATACTTTATCTTTAGCAGGTTCGAACAATTCCCCATTATTATCTGGATTAGTAGCTGTAATATGTTTTGATTCTACAACCCAAATACTTATACCTTCATTACGTCGCGTATAGACATCCCGAGCATTTTCGAGTGCCATTTCAGCATCTGCAGCATGTAGGCTTCCAAAATGGCGATGTTCTAATCCGTTTTTACTTCTCACGAAGACTTCCCAAAGTGGCCAGGTTTTTTTCATCCTATCCCTAACCCTTTCCTTTGGAAAGGGGATTTTATTAATTAAACTTTATATTTTATACCTATAAGGTTTTTGAAACCTTGCAGGATATTCATGAGATTCCTGCCTACGCAGGAATTTGTTGCTTTTCAGCATAAGCCATAGCTGCATCTCTTACCCATTGTCCGTTTTCATGTGCTGCTATTCTTACCTTCATCCGCTCTTTATTACAAGGTCCATGACCTTTTACCACTTGCCAAAACTCATCCCAATCTATCTCTCCAAAATCGTAATGACCCATTTCTTTATTCCATTTTAAATCTGAATCTGGAATGGTAAGTCCTATTAATTCGGCTTGAGGAACGGTTTGATCTATAAACTGCTGACGTAAATCATCATTGGTTTTACGTTTAAGTTTCCATTTCATGGATTGAGCAGTATGAGGAGACTCTGCATCAGTTGGACCAAACATCATAAGTGATGGCCACCAAAAACGGTTTAAAGCGTCTTGTGCCATATCTTTTTGTTCTTGGGTTCCTTTCATAAGAGTGACTAAAATTTCATAGCCTTGACGTTGATGAAAACTCTCTTCTTTACATATTCTAACCATGGCACGTGCATAAGGACCATAGGAAGCTCCACATAATGCGACCTGATTTATTATTGCTGCTCCATCAACCAACCATCCAATTGTTCCCATATCTGCCCAAGAAATAGCAGGATAATTAAAGATACTTGAATATTTTGCTTTTCCTGTATGTAATTGTTCTAGCAATTCGTCTCTTGTAATACCAAGTGTTTCGGTAGCGCTATACAGGTATAATCCATGTCCTGCCTCATCTTGCACTTTTGCCAAAAGGGCTACCTTACGACGCAAGGTAGGTGCTCTTGTTATCCAATTGCCTTCTGGAAGCATCCCAATAATTTCGGAATGTGCATGCTGAGACATTTGCCTAATATGTGTTTGCCTGTATTTTTCCGGCATCCAATCTTTAGGTTCAATTTTTTCGTCACGTGCAATTCGTGCCTCAAATTGTATTTCCAATTCTTTTATTTGTTCTTCACTCATAGTATGAGCATTTAGTTATTATGAATTTCTAGTTCAAATGATGAGATTCCTGCCTTCGCAGGAATTAAACATCAAAATCGACTACCACTTTTTTGGTTGTTGGTACTGCTTGACAGCTTAAAACAAAATTTTTAGTAACCTCATATTCTTCTAAAGCATAATTGACTTTCATTGTTACTGCACCTTCGATGATTTTACATTTACAGGTACTACATACGCCTCCTTTACAAGCGAATGGCAGATCGGCTCCTGCTGCTAAAGCCCCATCTAAAATGGTATCAAAATCATCATCCATGACAAAATGAAATTCTGTTCCACCATCTATAATCGTCACTTCTGTTCCTTCTTTTTTTTGTTCTATTGCTTCTGCTATATGTTTGTTATCGTCAGGATTTCCGGAAAAAAATAATTCGTAATGTATTTTATCTTTACTCAAACCTGCTGCTTGCAAATGGTCACGTATCAAGAAAATCATGTCTTGTGGCCCACAAATAAAACAACTATTTGTATCCTCTATATCTATAAATGTCTTTGTTAAGACTGCTAACTTTTCTTTATCAAATCTTCCATTTAAAAACGGAATATCACGCTGTTCTTTTGTTAGAAAATAAAAGACTTGAAACCTTCCAAAAAACTTATTTTTAAGCTGCTCTATTTCTTCTTTAAAGATAATGGATTTTACGGTTTTGTTTAAATAGAATAGCTTGAATGTACTGTTTGGTTCTGAAAGCAAATGTGTTTTAATAATGGACAAGATTGGTGTAATACCACTTCCTGCCGCAAAAGCTATATAATTTTTAGAAGTTCCTAGTTCTATATCCACATAAAAATTACCTGTTGGCGGCATAACTTCAATCATCTCCCCAGACTGAAGTTCTGTATTGGCGTAAGTTGAAAATACACCTCCAGGAAGTTGTTTAATAGCAACTTTCCATAGGTTCTCCACAGGGCTAGAGCACAACGAATATGGACGTCTCACGTCTTCATCATTGATTAGTTTACGCAGGGTTAAATGTTGCCCTTGTTTGAAACTAAAAGCGTCTTGCAGTTGCTTTGGAATATCAAATTCTATAACTACTGTATCTTTAGTTTCTTTATAAACATCAGCAATTTTTATTTTATGAAACTCTGCCATTTTTTAGCTATTATAAACCTACAAGGTTTTAAAAATCTTGCAGGAACTCTATTTTAAAAAAAACTTCTAACTAACACTTGTTAGTTTGAATTACAAATTTACAATATTATTTTTTAATTCCGTTAATGAAAACTTTACTTAATTCATTTGCAAATTCTTTAGGATTTAAGTCTTCTTTTTTTGGTACCCAAAGGTATAACGATCGTAATGTTGATAACATTGAAAACAGCATAATGTCTGGATTAGAGTTTGTTATTTCGGATGAATTAATACCTTGATTAATTATGTTTCTTAAATCGTCTTCATAATTATGTCGCAGTTTTAGATAATGTTCTAGTTGCTCTTCGAGATGCATCCAATCGTTATTTAATGACGCCATTCCAAAGGTGTTTCTTGCCGTTATATCGACATGAAGGATTACGATTTGTTTTAATTTTTCTAAAGAGTTAGAATTAGAATTTTTTATAAGAGACATCCCATGTGTAAACTGTTCAGCTAAAGATATAATGATGTTTTTTAAAATTTCTTGTTTTGAGCTGATATGATTGTAAAGACTTGCGGCTTTAATTCCCATTGCTTTAGCAATATCTCTCATTGTTACTGCACTATAACCTTTCTCTTTAAAAAGTTTCGCAGCAGTTATTACAATTTCTTCTTTTCTGTTTTCTGGTTTCATTTAGCGATTGAATATAATGAAGTCTTTTAAGAAATGCTACATCAAAAAATAAAAACAATTTTGATAGTAGAATATAAAACCTTAATTTAGTAAAAATCATCTTCTTATGGAAATTAACAGACGTCAATGGCTAAAAACAGCAGCTTTAGCTGGCGGATTTACATTATTTAATGGATTAGGATTTCAAGTTTTAACTGCTGAAGAACGAAAGAAATTTAATCCTAGAGAGTTTGAAAATCCTATTCGGTTAAGTTCTAATGAAAACCCTTATGGACCGTCGGAACGAGTTAGAAACGCTGTAAAAAATGCTTTTAATATTGGTTGTCGGTATCCTTATGCTTATGCTGAAAATCTTGAAGGCATCCTTGCTAAAAAGTATGATGTTGCACCTGAAAGTGTAATTGTTACTGGTGGTTCGACCGAAGGTCTAAAAATTGCCGGAATTACTTTTGCTGCCAATGGTGGTGAAATTATTGCAGCGAAACCTACTTTTTTAGCGATGATGCAATATGCAAAAATGTGGGGAGCAAATATAAATTGGGTTCCGGTAGATGAAAATTTAGGTTATGACCTTCAAGAAATTGAAAAGCGAATTACATCTAAAACAAAAATGGTTTTTTTATGTAATCCTAACAATCCAACTTCTACTCTTTTACCAGCTAATACTTTACAAGATTTTTGCGCATCGGTAAGTAAAAGAACTATTGTGTTTAGCGATGAAGCTTACTACGAATATATTGAAGACCCAAATTATCCATCGATGATAGATTTGGTGAAGAAAGGTGAAAATGTAGTGGTCTCAAAAACTTTCTCTAAAGTTTATGGAATGGCAGGTATGCGAATAGGCTTTCTCATTGCAAAACCTGAACTGGCACAAACAATAAGAAGAAACATTGTAGCAATGAGTAATATTTTTGCTATTGAAGGCGCAAAGGAAGCTTTAAAAGACGATGAATTTTATAAATTCTCACTTCAAAAAAACGTTGAAGCAAAACAAATAATTTATAATACTTTAGACCACCTTAACTTACACTATATTAAATCGAGCACTAATTTTATTTTCTTTAAGTCTGGAAAAGACATTAATAAATTAGGAAAACAAATGTTGACAAAAGGTGTTAAAATTGGTCGTGCTTTTCCGCCATTTTATGATTGGTGTCGTATTAGCACAGGAACACTTGAAGAAGTTGAGATGTTCTCTAAATCGTTGATTACATTATATTAAATTGTTTTTTTTTAGCTTTTGTACTGCCTCCAGTTTATTGTGTACTTGAAGTTTTTTGTTCTTCTAACTTTTCTGAAATACTTAATGACCTTTTCGCATAAAATAAAGCACTACCTATAATAGAGTTTCTATACTCCCAGGAAATTTTATTTAGAATATTTACTAAAACAAGCTTTTCTTGGGTTTTTGACACCACAAGTAAACTGTCTAATTTAGATTTTGTTTGAGGTAGTAACTGCAATGAAAACGAAAAAATAAATATTGAAAATAATAGCCTTTTCATATAAAACAGAGTCGATTTAAAAGCACATTGAATATACTAATTTTAATCTAAATATGCATTTATTAATAATTCTAACAAAAGGAAAGTTCTAGAACGTAAAGTTAAAGCTCTCATTTTAAGAACATAAAAAAAGCATCAGTACTTTCCTGTAAGACAGAATAATAATCTGATGCTTTTCTAAAAAAATTGATTAATAGCAGCACTAATGTAAAACTTATTATAATCGAATGCGAGATTTATTCGACAAAAAGCATTAAAAAAAGATTAAGCGCAATAATGTTAATTATTACGCCCAATCAACAAATCTCAACAACAAGATTTTACTTTTTAAGATCGTAAACTAAAATAGTACTCCCTTTACCAAAATATAGAAATCCTGCAATTTCATCAACTTCATACATTGGTTTTTTATCTTTTATCAAAATCTCATTTAAGGTGTCTCCAGAGTCTTTATCAACTTTTATTAATCCTACACCACCATCAATTTTTGTAAGAATAAACGCTGCATTTTCTGTAGCTTTTGTAGCTTTAAACCGTTTTGCAAGTTCTTGAAATCCTTGATCAGCAATTTTTGCCCAATTATCGGCTTGCCTATCATGAAATCTTACAGTACTGTTATAAGATGGGACTCCTGAAGCTTTTAAATATCCAGCATTTGCTGCATGTGACACGGCTGCAGTTAATGCTACTGCCGTTAAAGCTCCCGCCATAATAGCTCCGAATGCACTTTTTCCAGGAGCTCTATGATATACATGCCAGTTTTCGTTGCCATTAAAATCCAACATCATCAGGTTTTGTGAAGCACTTAATAAAATTCCGTTAGATCGAATTTCAATATCTGTTGGTTCTTCTTTTTCATCAAAGTTGGTGTTTGATGTAAGAAGATTATATTCTCCATTATCACGATCAATTTCATATACACCATCACTACAGGTAATTAAAAATCTATTTCTTTGCTCGTCAAAAGTTGAAGCCACAGATTTTGATTTTTTATACTTAATAGCGTTGCCAAAAACAGATTCGCCAGTATCCATATTAATAAGATCAGTATCACTTTCAGAAATATAAAGAACACCTTTTGGCATTCTAGCCATAAGCTGAATATTTGCTCCTGTTTTTAACGGTTTTTTCCAAAGAGGAACACCATCAAAGCCTATTTTATTTATTCCTCCTGTAGCTACTCCAAATAAAATACCATCATCTTCTACATAAAAATGACTGATAAACCCTTTAGTTTTTGGAGACTTTTCCCAAAGGTCAACTCCTGATTTATTATCTAATAAATAAATTTTTGATTGACTTTTAGCCGAAGCCAATTTCCCGAGTCCTTTTTTACCAGAATTATCAATAGCAGTAACTACTGCCAATCCAGCTTTTGTGAATTCAAATCTGTCTAAATTTCCTTTTAATTTATTTCCTTCTGCCCAAAGTAAACTTCCAGATTTAGCATCAATTTTATAGACTACCGTATTACCTCCTTTTGTTCTAAACGCATAAATTTCGTTGGTTCCCTCATTACTAGAAATCTCTGTGGCATTTTTTACAGCTGCAGTCCATTTTACTGCTCCAGTAGCAATATCATAACATTCTACATTTTTTATGCCTGGAATTATAATATTATTACCAAAAATATCTGATCTGCCAACCATTAGGTTTGCGGCTTTACGCTCAAATATCTTAATCAGTTTCCCGATTTTTAAATCGTATAAACCAACACCTTGTTTATATTTACCAACACCTTCTTCTTTATGCATTCCATTTACAACAAACATCATTTCTGGTCCAATAAAATATCGGCTTGTAACACCCCCTTTCCAATCTTCCCGTTTAGAATCGAAAACTAATTTTCCTTTTATTACATCTACAACCGATGTATGTTGTATTAGTCCTTTTGGCTTAATAATTAAATAAGGTGTTCCGAGAACTGGTTCTAAATTTTCTTCTTTTACCCGTTTAAGACGGTCAAACATAAATGAAACGTCATTACTATTTGGTCTAATCCCAATTAAAGTCTCGCCTGTTGATGCGATTAAAGTTCCAGACTCGTGTAACATCATCCATTTTACTTGCCCACTAAAATTATATTGATGGTCTGGACTTTGAGCTTGTACGCTTGTTACTAATAACACTCCCATTATTAGTAAGACAAATTGATTAATAGTTCTCATTGTTGATTTGTTTTTGTGTATTTAATTTTATACTGTTTGTTTACCTAAATTAAAAGAGCCTTCCGAAATAACTTTTTGGCTATTGTCGTTAGCATTCTGACCTGTAAACTCAAATGTTCCTTTAACATTATCAGATGTTTCTTCAGATACAGAAATAGTTCCATTAACAGATGTATTATAAGGAGCTAACCATGTTTGCGTATTCGCAGGGTTTCTAACGTCTGCTTCTAAATATACTGCAACACTAAACCCTATGGCATTACCATCTATATTATATGTTCCAGATCCAGCGTAGCCATTAATAGTAATAAGAAACCCTTTCCCGTCAGCATCTGATCCTTGCAGAATAAGTGTGCTAGTTGCAGATACTAAAGTTGCTGTAGATGCGATTTCTAATGAAGTAAATGACGCACCATCTACCTTTGCTGTAATTGTTCCTTCTGTTGCGTTTCCTCCATTTCCTCCATCGTCGCTGCTCGAACATCCAGATAATGTTACTAATGATCCAATCATTAGAAATAACATAAATTGTTTTAAGTTTTTCATTGTTGAAATATTTATTGGTTAATAATATTCCAAAATTGTAATTAAATAAAAATGAAAAAAGACTTGCAAACCAATAAACAGTTCAGAGAGAATGAATATTAATTTCTACTATGTTTAAAATGTAATGTGTGAGAATTCCTTTTTAATTTGTGTTTTTTTACTCTCTAAATCTTGAATAAATTGCTGATGCAATTTAGAGTTCGGATTAAATAGTTTGTGAAGCATTCCTTTTTGAATTGTATTAACACCATCCATAGTTTGAATTGCTTCTGAAGATATCCAAACTTGCTGAAACTTTTTCCAAATGTAATTTATGGCTGTGTTGTTTGGATGAATCATATCTTCATCGTAAAAACGATAGTCTCGCAGCTCGTCCATCATAATTTCATAGGAAGGAAAATAAAACGATTGATGATTGTCGATTTTTGATTGTCGATTTTTGAACTGATGAATTGCTGTAATTAAATGTGATTTACTTAATGTGTTTTCAATAAATCCATCTTTAAGATGTCGTACTGGAGAAACTGTATAAATAAATTGAACTTTAGGATTTATGGAACGTATTTGTCTTTCATTATTTTCTAAACTTGAAGCAATTTCTCCAATAGACAGTAATTCTTTTTTGAATTGTTTTTGAGGTACTTTATGGCAATTTGCAACAATTTGGTTATGCTCCAAAAATTTATAAACCCAAGCTGTGCCAAGTGTAATTATTATATGTGTTGAATCGTTGAGTTGTTGAGTTGTTAAGCGAGTTTGTTTGTTTAACTCCTCTATCAAAGAATTTTTTGAAGGGTCGCTCAATTTAGAATGTGCATCAAAACAATGCCATCGTTCATGGTGAAAAAAGATATCATCTTCAGTATTTTTTTTTGCATTTATTGCATTCTCTATTAAAATTTCAATAGCTTTAGGATGAAACAAAATCCCAAACGGATTAATAGTATTCTGAAATTTGAAATATTCTAATTTTTCGCCAATATTCTCAACAAAACAAGAACCTAGTAATAGAATTTTAGAATGGTAGTCTATTAGATTATTAGATTGTTTTAGTAATGGTATTTTGGTTTGAAGTTTCATAACCTCTCTGTCACTACGTGACATCTCTCCTTAAAAAGGAGAGAAATTGATTCATTCTTTAATATAATCTTTTGCTTTTTCCAACGCATCTTTAATTCCGTCAGGATTTTTTCCGCCAGCAGTCGCAAAAAATGCTTGTCCTCCTCCTCCTCCTTGTATGTACTTGCCAAGTTCTCGAACTACTTTGCCTGCATCTAATTTTTTTGTTTCTACTATTTCTTTAGAAATATAACACGACAAAATTGCTTTTCCGTTTTGTTGTGATGCAAATAATACAAATAAATTTTTGTATCTTTTTCCTAATTCGAAAGAAACATCTTTAATTCCAGTAGCATCTAAATCTAACTCTTTAGATAGAAACTTAATGCCATTAATTTCGGTGAGTTCACTTTTAAGTTCAGCAACAACTTTTTTAGCTTTGTCTTTTAGTAAACCTTCTATCTGTTTTTTAAGATCAGTATTTTCTTCTTGCAAATCAGAAACCGATTTTACTGGATTTTTTGCATTGTTAAGTAAGCCTTTAACTTCAAAAAGAACTCTACTGTTTTCAAAATAAAAGTCTTTTACAGCATCATTAGTAATCGCTACAATACGACGTATTCCTGAAGCAATTGCACTTTCAGAAACAATTTTGAAATGCCAAATATCTCCTGTATTTTGCACATGTGTTCCACCACAAAGTTCAATAGACTGTCCAAAACGAATAGTGCGAACAGCATCTTCATACTTTTCACCAAATAGAGCAATAGCTCCATCTTTTAAAGCATCGACCATAGTCGCACTTCTGTTTTCTTCCAAAGGTAGTTTGCCTTCAATACGTGCATTTACAAAATTCTCAATATCCTGTAATTGTTCAATCGTTACTTTAACAAAATGCGAAAAATCGAAGCGGAAATGTTTTGAATGTACAGCCGATCCTTTTTGTTCAACATGAGTACCGATAATTTCTCGTAAAGCTTGATGTAACAAGTGTGTTGCTGTATGGTTACAAGCAGTTCGATAACGTTGTTTTACATCTACAACAGCTTTAAATGTTTCGTTAATATGCTTTGGTAAATTTTTAGCAAAATGAATGATGACATTGTTTTCCTTTTTGGTGTCCAAAATATAAACCACATCGCCATTTGGCACTTCCAAATAACCTTTGTCTCCCACTTGTCCGCCACCTTCCGGATAAAATGGTGTTTGGTTAAAAACCAACTGATATATTTCACCATCTTTTTTTGAAGTAACTTTTCGATATCTTGTTAATTTAACTTCTACTTCGAGTGTATCATAGCCAACAAACTCTTCATCAGAAACATCAATTAAAACGGTCCAATCGCCGGTTGACGTTTCACTTGCAGCACGAGAACGTGATTTTTGCTTCTCTAATTCTTCTTTGAAACCCTTCACATCGAGGTTTAACCCTTTCTCATTTAAAATTAAACTGGTTAAATCTATCGGAAAACCATAAGTATCATACAGCTCGAAGGCTTTTACACCTGAAATTTCATTTCCTCTAGAATTTTCGATTATCCTATCTAATAAAATTAATCCTTGGTCTAAAGTTCGTAAAAAGGAACTTTCTTCTTCTTTAATTACATTTTCAATAAGCTGTTTCTGACTTTTCAATTCTGGAAAGGCTGTTCCCATTTTATTACTTAACACTTCAACTAATCTATATATAAATGGCTCTTTTTTATCTAAAAAAGTAAATCCGTATCGTACTGCACGTCTCAAAATTCTACGAATCACATAACCAGCACCAGTATTGCTCGGCAACTGTCCATCTGCAATTGAAAAGGCAACTGCACGAAGATGGTCTGCAATTACACGAATGGCAACATCTTTCTTTTCGTCGCTACCATATTTGGTATTAGTAATAATTTCAATTTCACGAATAATTGGTGTAAAAACATCGGTATCGTAGTTAGATTGTACACCTTGCAGAACCATGCACAAACGTTCAAAACCCATTCCTGTATCAATATGCTTGTTTGGTAAATTCTCCAAAGAGCCGTTAGCTTTTCGATTGTATTGTATAAAAACCAAATTCCATAATTCTACAACATGAGGATGATCTTTATTAACCAAATCTTTTCCTGAAATTTTTGCTTTTTCCTCTTCTGAACGTATATCTACATGAATCTCACTACATGGTCCACAAGGTCCTTGTTCGCCCATTTCCCAGAAATTATCTTTCTTATCTCCCATAAGGATACGCTCTTCTGGTATAAGTGCTTTCCAAAAATCGTAAGCCTCATTATCCATAGGAAGATTATCTTTTTCATCTCCTTCATAAACAGTAACGTATAAAATATCTTTATCTATACCATAAACTTCGGTTAGTAATTCCCAAGCCCAAGCAATCGCTTCTTTTTTAAAATAATCTCCAAAGCTCCAGTTACCAACCATTTCAAAAAGTGTGTGATGATATGTATCGTAACCGACTTCTTCTAAATCGTTATGTTTACCAGACACACGTAAACATTTTTGAGTATCGGCAATACGATTACTTATAGGTTGTGAATTACCCAAAAAATACTCCTTAAAAGGTGCCATTCCAGAATTTACAAACATTAATGTTGGATCGTCCTTTAACACCATTGGAGCAGAAGGCACAATAGTATGTTTCTTTTCTTCAAAAAAACTTAAGAATTTGGATCTTACTTCCTGAGAATTCATGTGTTATTAATTAATGTTTTTATTGGTCACATATAATTCGCATAATATCAATTTCGGTAACTATTGAAATCTTTGCTATGCTTATTTCATATTCAGTTATTATCAACCTTGTTTCTATTAAATTACTTTAAGTCTGAAACAATT
>Ga0066369_10000394_pt1 | contig 18821 bp, 23 predicted proteins | sample Knorr_S7_td_Bott_FD_70972 | JGI IMG/M metagenome (GOLD analysis project Ga0066369, IMG submission 70972) | Marine microbial communities from Southern Atlantic Ocean transect - Knorr_S7_td_Bottom_ad_4513_LV_A | ecosystem: Environmental > Aquatic > Marine > Oceanic | place: Southern Atlantic... | reverse complement strand
AAATAACGTACACAAAATACATATAATACACTTTATATTTTCTAATTTTCTGAAATAAAAAAGTCCCTTAACAGGGACTTTATACATAAATATACACACTTTTCGTTACTATATATAACTAAAAGGTCTTTTTTTATTTAAAAAGTTTGTAAATCTTTTTGCAAAGCTAACTTACTTAATCTTTTTTTCATTACTTCAATATGTAATTTTAATCCCCATCCCTGATAATTGTAATAAAATTTATTGTTTTTTGTTTCTAATGCTTCTGGATATAGAGTATAAAATATTTTTGATTTATCGAATATTTCTTTTGTAGCTATTTCTCCATTCATATAAAATTGCTTAGAAAGTACTTTATTAATTTCTTTTTTACTTCTTGCTGTACTTTGTAAATAATAAGTTCCATTATTATTTACTATTAAATTTTTTTCTTCAAAAAATATAAATTCATTTTTAATTGTTTTTATCAAAAATGAAAATGTTTTTTCTTGGTTTAATTCAATAATGGCTTTTTTTAATTTTGAAATATCTTTTCTTGTAGGTTTATCTAAGTAGCTGATATTGTATTTATTACAAAGAAAAGAGTCAATACAAAATGTTTGAAAATTAGGTAGTACTTTATCAATAATATTAAATTCATTATTTTTTTCAATTAATATTATTTCTTCTTCTAATTTTTTTATTTCTTTGTCAATTTTATTAATTATTTTTTGATTTGATTTAATTTCAATCATATTTTTAATAACTAATTCTCTATCAATATTAAAAATAAATTTGTTTAACTTAATCATAAATTCATAATAAGCATTAATATTAACATCATTATCTTCAATATTTAAAGATTTAATATAATAATTACTGTTATGAGAAATACGTAATTCATTAGCTGCATATGTAATTCTATAACTTATTTCAGAAAATCCGTTAAGTTCTTTTGGTAAAGTGTAAGTTATTAAAATAACTTCTTGAGTACTTTTATAGTCATATTGAAAATTAGTATCTTTAAATTGGAATAAATCCAAAATATCAAAAATACAATTTTCTAATATTTTATAATGAATTGCTCTATCATTTGTTATTTTATTAAATTTATTGTTCAATTGTTCTATCATTGTGACTCCTTGGTTGAAAGCTATATTATACTAAATATAACTAAATTAATCAACAAAAAAGAAAAAAAAATATATAAATATAAATTTTTTATGATATATATATAATAATATAAAAAAGGAATAATGAAAATGATAATAAAAAATATATTAAAAATTATGCCTATATTAATAATAGTTAGTTTAAATGCTGAATATTATTATAAAATACCTTTTAATAGTGAAAATAAAGTTTTGATAAGCAATATAGTAGCTAATGAAAATGAAAACAATAATGAAACAATAAATCCATTCTGTGTAACTGGAATACCAGTAACAAGACCACAACTAGAAACGATGATTGCAAATGGTGAAGATGTTACCACCGTATGTACTTCTGAAATTACAGATATGGGCGGTTTGTTTTTGGGGAATACAACATTTAATCAAGCAATAGGAGGTTGGGATACCTCAAATGTGATAAACATGGGGGGGATGTTTCAAGGTGCAACTGCTTTTAATCAAGATATAAGTATGTGGGATACTTCAAGTGTATTAAATATGTCAGGAATGTTTTTTGAAGCAACAAGTTTTAACAGAGATATAAGTAATTGGGATGTATCAAATGTACTTAGTTTTGAATTTATGTTTGCTAGATCTAATTTTAATCAACCTCTAAATAATTGGGACACTTCTGGTGCTGGATATATGGAAGCTGTATTTTTAGAGAATCCTGCATTTAATCAGCCCTTAGATCAATGGGACGTTTCAGGAGTTACACAATTTAATGGTATGTTTTCTAGAAGTAACTTTAATCAACCTTTAAATGATTGGGATATGTCAAGTGCAGAAACAATGGAAGGTATGTTTTTTGAAAATCCTGTATTTAATCAACCCTTAGATCAATGGGATGTATCAAATGTAACTATTTTCGAAGGAGTATTTAATACAGCAACAGCCTTTAATCAGCCATTGAATGACTGGAATATGTCTAATGCAACAACTATTAGTGGAATGTTTGGAAATAGTAATTATAATCAACCCTTAGATCAATGGAATGTATCAAATGTAATAAATTTTGAAAGTCTTTTTTACAATACTAATTTTAATCAAGACATAGGAGGTTGGGATGTATCTTCTGGAATTTCATTTGGTGGTATGTTTTGGAAAAATCCTTCATTTAATCAAGATATAGGTTTATGGGATATGTCAAGTGCTCAAATAATATCTTCAATGTTTCAAGAGGCTCATGCATTTAATCAAGATATTAGTGAATGGGATATATCAAATGTTGTATTAATGAAGCAATTATTTCATCAAGCAATAAGTTTTAATCAGCCATTAAATACTTGGAATACTTCAAATGTAATTGATATGGGATTTGTTTTTTATCAAGCAATAAATTTCAATCAACCATTAAGTAATTGGAATACAGGTAATGTACAAAACATGTATGCAATGTTTGCTTCTGCTCAATCATTTTATCAAGATATAAGTATGTGGGATGTTTCAAGTATAAATATGTCAGGTAATGGTTTTGTAGGTTTCAGTAATAATTGTCCAATAAATGGAACAAGTTATGTACCACCTGCTTTTGGTAATAATTAAAAAAAGAGCATTACTGCTCTTTTTTATTTTTTATTTTCATAAGTTCTTCAATGCTTTTAGAATTTTTAATAATATCATTATTATCAACTTTGTTATCCATTCCAAAACTAAAATTAGAAGTATTATCTTTTTTTATTGAAAAAGATTGATTAAAGCCAAACATATTAATGGCTCTGTAAGCCGTACTATCTTTTTCAAGATCTTTTTTATTAATAACAAAACAAGAATTATCATTTAAATGAATATTATTAGATTTATCAACAAAAAAATAATATTCTTCTTTTTCATTTAATGAAAATTTATGATTTTTTGTGAACTGAGATAAATTCATATTTTCAAAATTTTTTTCTTCAATTGAATTAGTAGTGAATGTGGCTGATAAAGAATATTTTGACTTTTTAGAATAAAATTTATTTGGTTTAATTGAATAAGTAACAAGGATCTTATTATCTTCAATAATAACTTCATTTAATTTGTTAACTTTTCCTGTTAATATATATTTATCTTGGACATAATCTTTTAATGTTAAATTATCACAGTTATCTGCATATATAAAATTACAAAAGAGTATACTAGATAATAAAATTGTTTTTCTTATATTTTTCATATTAATAACCTTATTGTATAATAATAATTATGTGTTATATTTTTTATAAGTCAAAAAAAATATTATAAAAATGAAAAAATTAACTTTATTAACAACTTTATTAACAATTAATTTATCATCCGCTAATTATTATATAGTAATTGATCAACAAACATATCAGGATAGAATACGAATATTATCAAATAATTCAAATCAAAATAATCAACCAAATACTATATTAAGTGCGAAAGGAATACCATACACAGTTACACAAAATGTAGGAGCTTATAATGGAAGAATAGGAAGTTATGATAATTTTAATAACGGATGTGAAACAAAAGATTCTAATGGTTTATGTCAAAAATTAATAGCAATAGCTGACTACCAAAATATAGGAGCCAATACAGTACATGGGTTAAATCCAACATATACAATGAAATATTCAGAACCTGTTAGTATTAGTATGTTTGAATTTGCGGGATATATAGAAACAAGAAATCAACCTGGTTATACTTCACCAGAACAAATAAATTTTAAATATAAAGATTTAAATGGTAATTGGCAGATTGCATTAAATATAGTAAATGAAGGACATATAAATGATTTATATTTACAACTATTTACATTACCAAATCCAATAATATCAGATGAATTTGCAATTGAAGCAATAACAGTAGATCATTACTTTCAAATTGGCTATTATAGTGTTGTTGAATGATTAAGGTTTTATTTTTGATTCACTTTTATTTAAAAAAGATTTATTAAAAGTAATTCCTTCTTCTCTATACTCATGAATACCTTTTAATGAAATATCATTAACGTCAAACTTTAATAGTATATCATCAATACCATTACCGCCAAACCAGCCACTATCTTGCATATTTTCGAAAACAACTCCATTATATCCATTATTTCTAGCTTCTCTTGCGATTTGTGTTTGTTTAGTTTCATCCCAAGATTGATTTTCCATATCGTAATGAAAAAAATTATCATTTTTGATTTCAACTTCAAAAATATTACCCAAAAGATAATAATTTACAATAGGACTTTCTTCTTCGTAAGAGTATGGATCAATAACATTATAGTGATTACTTAAAATCTCAAAATCACTTCTAAAATCTTCAAATTCTCTTTTTAATTTAAATTGTTTTGAATAAGAATTTTTTGCTTCATTATATGAAATATCATATTTAGATTCAAAATCATTTTCAAGTTTGTGAATTTTAGATTTAACTTCTTCAATAGACATTTTGTACTTTTCTTTAAAGTTTTCTTCATTAATACTTTGTCCACTTTCAAGATAAGCTTCTGCTGTTTTCTTATTTCTTCCAAAATAAAATCCTAATTTAGCATCTTTGCTATTTGAATTTTTGCCTAATTCATTTAAATCAAATTGTTGAAAATCATAAACTGTTCCGTGAAACCAAGTATTATTCATATTTATCTCTTTTTATTTTTATTTTAACATAAAAAAACCGTTAAAAAAATAACGGTTAAAACAATTATATTTTTCTTGTTTTTGTTCTTGTTTTTCTGTTTTCTTGATTATTGATTTTTAAATTGCGTCTAAAATCTTCGTGAACTTCTAAAACTTTGTCAATTTCATCCATAAATTCATTATCTAAATTACTTGAATTATCAGAATAAACTTCCGCAAATTCATCATCTCCGTTATAATAAGTATATTGCTCTGGTCTTCCTGTTATTTCATTTAAAGAGACTACCACTGAAAAATCCATAAAGTTATATTGTTCACTTAATCCATCTGTAAAACCTTCATTTTGAAAAGTTCCATTTTGAATATTTGCTTTAAAAAATTCATGAATTTCTTTTAATGCTGCTTTTGACTGTTCTATTTCATCCATAATATATATATCCTTATATTGTTATATTATTATTATAACAAATATTTATATATTTAAAACAGTTATTTTTTTTATTTTTGATTTATTAGGATTATCAATATCAATGTTATTTTCTTTTAAAATTTGATTAGCGTTTGCTATATTGTTATCCAATGCTTTAATCCTTTTATTATACTCTTTGATTTTTGTATTAATAATGCTTATATTTAATAATGCTCTTTCTTTTTCTTCTAATGAATTAGTTTTATTTTGAATGCAATACCAGTAATATAAAGCATCGTTGTATTCTTGAGGTTTAATATCATAAATATTATAAAAGTAGGCTTCCTTTTTGTTTTTTATTTTATCAAAATAGTCATAATTTGTATTTAATGATAATTTATTTTTTATTATTAATTTAATTAAAGGATTAAAAATAAAGTGTAAAAAATTAATATATCTTATATTTGGATATAAAGAATAATTTTTAGAATGAACAAATATAAATAGAATGCATAGTATAGAAGTAATAAATAATATAGGAATTTCAAACCAAAAATATAAACTTAAAGAAAAATAACAAAAAGTAAGAAAAATAGATAAATATTCAATAAAGAATAAAGTATTACGTATTTTTTTATTATTTTCAAAAAAAATATCTAATCCTAGTGAAAAATTAGCTTTATTTTCAATTAATTTTTTGTTCATTTTATTTAAAATCCTATAATTTAAGTAATAATAACAAATATAAGATTCTTTGTAAAGAAAAAATTAAATATCTAATTTTCTTAAAAAACGTTTTTGTTTCGAAAAAATTTCATAAAGATATTTTTCATATTTAATTTTAAAATCTTCAACTGATAATTCTTTATGATCATTTTGTAATCGAATATTTAAGTAGGGATCGTTAATTTTTTTATGTAGAAATGATAAAAATAACTCACCTTGCTCAGATAAAGAAACAAGCTCATTTCTTTTTTGAGTTAATTTTAAAATATTTAAATTATAAACAATTTCTGCAAAAGAACTTGCCTGACCTATTTTTCTTTTATTCATAAGTTGTATAATTAAATCTTCTGTGAGATTTTCTTTTTGTAATAAAAATAAGGTAGATATATGATTTTTAGTTAAAATAATATCATTTTTATCAATATTTATTTTTTTTAATATGTTATTAAAGAATAAAAGAGAATTTAAATTATAATTATATTCGAAAAAATCTTTTTTAATATAACTTTCTTTTAATAAATGATAATCGCTATCATAAATATTTTTTCTTTCTGCAAAATATTTACTTAATGATTTTTCATCAAATGAGCAAACTTTCATTATACTAATTTTAATATTATAGATATTAAAAAAATCAATCCATTCTTTTCCAAGTTCAAAAAAATAACGCATTTTAAATTCAAATCCACGCCAACCAGCATGATCATAGTCACAAGCAAAAATAATTTCATCAAAGTTTAAAAAGAAATCCTTTATTTTTCTTTTCTTTTAATTTTAATATTTCTAATAAATGAGGAAGTTCAATTCTATTTTCATTCTGAAAGAAAGCATTTGTATTGAAAATTGAATGAGTAAATTTTTGATTTTCTTTATATAGAGGATTTTCTTTTGTATACGGAGAATTAGAATAATTAATATTTTTATAATCAAATTTATATGCTGCAATGCTTTGAGCGAGTATCGCCATATCTTGTTTTTCAAAAAGGAATGAAAAACTCTGTGCTGCAGAAGGTTTTTCAACGAAAAATAGTTTTCTTTTCATGTTGTTTGTCTCCAAATTATTTTTTATATTTAGTCTTAATATGAACTGCTTTGCAGTTCCAAATGTTTTAAATAGTATAATTAAAAAAATAAAAGTCAAAAAAAATAACTCTCAAAGAGTTATTTTTCTTGTTGCTTTTACTTCTTGTTGTGTATATTTATCATTTAAAAATGGTTCTCTATTAGCTTTTCTTGATTCTTTAATATCTTCACCACTTATTTTTTTAGGATGTTCTGAATAATCTATTACAACAGGTGATTCATATTTTTCCATACCAATTTTATCACCAAAAACTTCTGATATAATTTCAAGAGTAACAGCCGCATCATTACCAGCATTATGAACAGGTTGTTCTTTTTTGCCAAAAAGTTGAACCGCCTCTGTTAATGGTGTTGCTTGATTACTTGAACTGTTAAGTCTTAATAAGTTCTGAACATTTAAGAATTCAGACTCTATACCATGTTCTTCTAAATGTTTTCTTTTATCTTTATCAGCATAAATAATATGAACATCACTGTTTTTCATTAGCATATTTAAAGACTTCATCGCACTTTTAAGGCTAACTTCTTTACTTTCACCGTGAGCAAACATAAGTTTATGTTCCATAGGTGTATTATTTCTTTTATAATTTCCTATTTCTTCTTCTATTATAAAATGTTCTGAATATGTTTCTTGTGTTTCTTTGTTGTATATAGCAACACCGATTTCGACAACATTATCACCAGATCTATTATCAAATTCCATATCAAAAGATAATATTGTTTTTGCATTTTTTAATTTTTCTAAATTATCATCTAATAATGAATTTACTTCTGAGAAGTCTTGTTGTTTATTTGCTTTCCTAATAATTTTATTTAATTCGTTATTTATATCTTCCATATTTAACCTTTTTAATTAGTTTAATTATATTTTAACATATATATATATATTTATAATAATTTTTTCAAAAAAATAATATATGTGTTAAAATAAAAATTATATAAAAGGGAAAAACATGAGTAATTATAATTCAGTAAAAGAATATCTTCAAAATACAAAATCACAAACACATGAAAAAGATTTTGAAGTAAAGGATTTAAAAATAGCTGTAGATAAGATTATAGGTAAAACGATTCATGGTTTAAATAATGCTCGAAAAAGAAGATTGAGTAGAATGGATGAAGACTATTCAGAACTGGATCATATAAATACAGGTAGGATGACATTGAAGGGTGCATTGTATACTTCTGCATTTTCTGGATTATCATTGACTACACCTTTCGGAACATCTAAACCATTACTTGATTTATCAGATGAAGGATTAACAAAAGCAATTGAAGATTTTAAGGAAGTACCACAATCTTTTTCAGATTACCAAGAAGTATTAACTTTTATTAGTGAAAATTTTATAAATGCAGCGTCAACAGATGTAACAGTAACTGCATTTCAATTTGCACTTGCCGCTGGTGCTTATGCGACTACTGCTTATATAAATAATGGTTTAAAAAGAAATGATCAAATTGAAAATATCTGTAAAGATGTAGATAAAAAAGTTAGGCATGAAAACTTTTCTTTAAAACACGCATCTGATGTTTTTAAGGTATTAGATTCATTTTATGAATATCGTTCTATGGCAGCAATTTTTGGAAAAAATACTAAACAATTTATAAAAGATATTAGCGCCCCTATTTTATATGGTTTAAAAAATAATATTGCAAATCCAATAATAGATAAAGTGAAAAATATATTTGGTGAACAACGTTGTAATGAAGTTGTCCAAAATTTAAAAGATTTAACGCCAGATATGATTAAAAGATTTTTTGAAAATGATAATACAATTACAACAAATGATATGCTGATATATATAGACAAAAAGGTAAATGAATCACAATTAAATAATCCAGTTAACGATCCTATAAATCTTGATATGCAGAAAGAAATATCAAAGGTGGCAAAAGATGTTTATGAAACTATGCAATTAACTCAAACAAGAAGAGCATTAATTTTATCAGCAAAAGAATATATAGATTCAATAAAAAAAATAGAAGAATTAAAGCAAGAAGGTGGAATTTTAAATAAATTTAAGATAAACAAAGAAGAAAGAAAAGCATATAAAAATATGCAATTACTAAAAAAAATTGAAAGTCTTGAAGAATTATCAAGTAAAAAAGGTCGTTTATCAAGATTTACATTAGTCTCAAGAACTGCCACTAAAGTAATTAATAAATTAGAATCAGGTAGTAATAGCAATTATTTAAATAATAATCTAACATTACAAGAATTATCTAAAAAAATTAATAGAGCAATCTATAATGAAGAAAAAGAAATAAAAAGAATATTTAAAAATGTAAATAATACTCAATATGCTGATGATATAGAAAAGATGCTGATGCCAAAAACTTATTCATTTGAAAGAATATTTAAAGAAAAAGTTGATGAAATGATTGAGAACAAAGTAAATGAAATTGAGCAAAGAAGAAACAAAACAGCTAATAAGTTAAAAACTTGATTATTATTTTTATATTTGTTATAATGTTGCTAAAATAACTTGGGAAATATAATGAATATTAATTATATAAGAAACATATTAGATAAATATAAAGAAAAAGATTTTTCTAATCTATTAGAATTAAGAGAATATAAAATTAAATTATTTTCATTTCCTCTATCCTTAATTACGACTTTATTGTTGTCATATTTAATAAGCTTAATATTTAATGTTCAAGATATAGTACAAGAAAAAGGTTTTTTTAATATTTATTTTATAAGTTTTTGTGGAATAGCTTTTTTTATTTTATATCAATCCTATTTTATAATTCAGGGAATAAAAGCTTATTTATTTGATAAAAAATTAGAAGAAAATTATCAAGATTTATCAGAAATATATACAGAAGTATTATTCTTAAAATATCAAGAAAAAATAAAAAATGATAATCCATTTCCTTACTTTATGACAGAATTAAATAATATAAAAGATGAAGAAATAAAAGAATATATTGGAATTATAAACAAAGTTAATCAAATAAAAAAATAAACCTGCATAGCAGGTTTATTTATTTAATTAAAAGCTATTTATATTTATTTGTTTTTCAAACTTTAAAATTAAATTAGGAGAGATATTAGAAAAATTTATATCTGATTTAAAATCTTCTTTGTTTAAAGAATTATCAATACTTTCAGAGCTTCTTCCTATGAAAACAAATATATTATTAATATTCTCTAATATAGATTTATTAATTCCATTAAAACTATTAAAAATATAGTTTTCAATTTTTTTAATAATAAAAAAAACAAACTTTTCTTTTGCGAAAAATAAAATTTTCATAAAATTCCTGAAAATACCAGCCCCAATTAATGAAATTAAAATCAAAATAATATAAAAAACAATATATTTTAAGTGTTCATTACTTATTTCTGGTATAATAGAATAAATATAACTAGAAACAATAAAGTCAATAATTAAAAATAAAACCACAAAAAAATTTAATAAAAAATTAGATATTTTATTTTTATAATTTGAGTTATAAAATTTAAAAAAACAATAAAAAATAAAATTTTTCTTTAATATAGTATTTGATTCTTTATGAATTTTTTTTATATGTTTAAAAAGATTTTTCATTTTCTATTATCCTATTTTATCAACTTAATCTTTAATGTTTGTTTTAAGAATAAATATGGTTTTCTTTAGATATAAACTAAACTATAAAAAAAATTATAAAAAGTCAATAATATAAAAGAAAAATGATAAAAAAGTATATTTGAATTAAAAGTTATTTATCTTTTCTTCTTTTTCAAACTTTAAGATTAAATCATAAGATATATTTGATAAATTAATATCTGAATCTAATGATGTTTTATTAAACAAATTTTCTATATCAATCAAAGAACGTCCAATAAAAAGGAATATATAATCTATACTTAACAAGATATTTTTATCCACGCCAGAAAACTGTTTTAAAATATAATTTTCAGTTCTTTTTATAATAAAGTCAATAAATTTATCTTTAAGAAATATTGTAATTTTTGAAAATTTCATAAAGATAAAACCGCCTACTAATAAAGTGAAAATAAAAGTAAAAAAACTAATAATAAAATTTAAGAATTCAATATTTGTATTAGGAATTGTTTCCTCTAAATAAATAGAACTAAAAATAGAAAAAATAAGACAAATAAAAGTAAGTGTTGTTATAAAAAAATTAGATATTTTTTCTTTATATGTTGAATGATAAAATTTAAAAAAACAATAAAAAAATAAATTTTTCTTTAATATAAAATTTGACTCTTTATGAATTCTTTTTATATATTGAGAAATGTCTTTCATTAAATATTGTCCTATTTGATTTTAATTAATTATATAAAAATAAAATGAATAAGTCAATTTTAAATTACTTAAAAACGTGTTAAAATGTATACATATAAATTAAGGAAAAATAATGATACCATCAAAAAAATTAAGCAATAATCTAAAAATGTTAAAGGAAAACTTAAAAAGTGTTTATGAACATACAACATTAAATAAGGCAAGATCAAAATATAATCCTTATGGTGGTGATGGTTTTGGTGGTAGCTCAAAAGGAGTAGAATCTGATCAATTATTAATTTTTTCTCCAAAAATAAAAGGTGAGGAATATACAACTTTTGCAATTGTTTTTGATTATAATAATAAACCAGAAGAAGAACATACTATACAACTATCTATTAAGCCTAATAATAAAGCGAAGAAATATTATGAAAGCCAAGAAGAAAAAGAAAAAAGACATGAAACAAACAAAAAAATAGAAAGCTCTGTATTATATTCGGTTCAAGAATTCAGAGAGTTAATTAACAAAATTAATAAAAAAATTAATGAAATAAAAATTAATTCACCAAAAGACATGAATGAGGAAACTGTATTAGAGTTAGTTAGCGAAATATTTTTAAACAAAAAAATAAACTTAAAAGAAGAAGTGGATAAAGCAAATAAAGAAATAAATAATTTCTTAAAAGGCAAAGTAAAAAAACAAGAGAAATTGCAAGAAAAAATAGAAGAAAAAGAAAGTGAATTAAAAAAAGTTGAAAATAATATTCAAGGCTCTTTAAAGAGAACAAAAGAATATATAGAGCTAATGAAGTTAGAAAAAAGACAAAAAGAATTAAAAGAGATATTAAAGAAAAAAGAAAAAGAATATAGAGAAAATAAAGGTGTTGAAAATTTACAAAAAGAAGTAAAAGGATTAAAAGAAAGTCACTATCAAAACGAAAAAGAAATGATGCAAGGACAATCAGAAATATTAAAGACCAAACCAGCAGTATTAAAAAATAGAATAAGGAAGAGATTTTGAAAAAAGATTATTTAAAAAATCCAGATAAGCCATTTGATTTTCAAGAAATGAAAAAAGGATTTGATAAACAAAAAGAAAATGGTGTTGATGTACAAGCAAAAATTCAGGAATTAAGAAATATATTAAAAAAATCAAAATCTAAAAAAAGAAAACCTTAATATTTAATTAAGGTGTTTCTTTTTGCAACTCCATCTTCTGTATATAATCTTTGAAGTAGTTTATTCTGTGTATTATTAATATCATTTATTTCAATTGGAACAAATGATATTCTAACAAAAGTTCTAATGGTATTTTCTGATTTAATAGGTCTTCTATGAACTATATAAGGATCAAAGCAATAAAGTGTTTTTTCTTGGCATTTATGTATATTATTTTTATTAATATATTTTTCTAAAAATAAATTAACATTAAATTTATTAGAGTCAAAATCTTCTGGAAATTCAACATTTAAATCAGAATATTCAGTTCCTATTTTATTACACCAAGTATAATTTTGTTCTGGTATATGTGTTATTTTAGTAGAAAAACCATCAACATGCCACTCTTCATCTGTTTTCGATTTAACTAATCCATTTCTAATAGTTATATAACAAAATGAATGAGTAACTTGAATAACCTCTCTTTGATGTTTTAATGCTTCATTAAATAAAGGTTTAATCCAATCTAATTCTTTTGGTATATAAAAATCTTGTCCATTTACTGAAACAACCATTCTCAATATATATTGCTCATCACTAGGTGTTTCTAAATCTATTTCTTTAACGTTTAATGTTTTACCTGCGTTTTTAAATTCTTTAACAGAAACTACTTTTTTGGCTCTATCTTTAATATTCAAAATAATACCTTATATTTATATTTTAATATAACTCTATAATATCATATTAATTTAACAAAAAAAAGAATTATGTTATAATTAAAATATAATAAAGGAAGAAAAATGCTTAAAGACATAAATGGAAATCCAATATTCGAAAAAAGAAGCAATAAGCAGATTACAACAATTGATTATTTAAAAGATTATGTTTCATATACTAATTCAGCAGAAGATTTAGAAAAAATAATTGGTTTTGCAAGATATAATCCGCATGATAATACAAATCGTAATTTTAGAAACAAACTATTAACAGGAGTATGGTATCCTATTCTAAAATTTGATGAAAAAAGGCATGGGCATTTTAAATTATTAGGCTATAACGTTTCACACTATGGACTTTTTGACAGCATAGTAGCATTGCCTGAACATAAAGATAAATTTAATGATATTTTAGAAACAAATCCAAGAATAAAAAAATATAGAGAGAAAAAAAGAAAAGAAGCTATAGAGCTTGAAGAATCTAGAAGAGAAAGCCTAAAAATAATGGAGCAAGAAGATAAAGAGTATAAAATTATAAAAAAAGATTTAGGTTATGAACCAAAAAAACAACCAGAATTAAATGAATATTTAAGAAAAAAACTAAAACAATCAGAGCTTTTCTCTTTGTTAATAAAAGATGAAAAATTAAGAGAAAGAGTAAAAAAAGATTTAAATTTTAGAATAAAGAAAAGAGAAATATATAAATCTACAAAAGATAAAGGATATTCTTATAAATTTTATAATAGATTTGATAAATATTATTTTGGCAAAATGAAAAAATTAAAAAATATTGTAGATAACTTCGATTTTTCTTCTGAAAGGGATTTAAATATTATGAAAAAAGAAGAAATTAAATTAGAGAGAGAAAAGCGTTTTGAAGAAGGAACAGCAACGATAATGGATGTATTAACAAAAAAAGCCGAAGAAGTGTCAAATAAAGTATTTAGAGCAAAAAAAAGAAAAATATAAAAAAACCTGCGTAATGCAGGTTTTATTCTCATCCGAATCCAGTTTGGTCAAGAGAAGTGACCTCCAGTTATCAAATCATTGCTGGTCAAATAAGCTGCACCCATATCGTCATAACAGCCATTCATGTTATATAAAAAAATAACAATCTACCCGCCACTACCAAATCCAGAGATAGTGATTACTCATTAGAGATTATTTATACCTAATTCCGTTCAGAGGTAAAACCTTTCTGGTGAAGGAAACATTTTTATTATATCAAATTAGATTTTATTATCAATAAAAAGTTGTTTTTTTATTTTTTTTTTGTATTATATAACTTCGGAGGGATAATTATGATTAAAGGAATTTTAATAGCATTTTTATTATTAATAATATTTTCAATAGCTTTTTATTTTTTTCATCCTGTATTTGGAGCTAACCAAACAAAAGAAGATTTTAAAAGGTATTCAAAAGTTTTTTCAAATATAGTAAATGAAAAATTTTATAATACTAAAAATATAAAAAAAAATATAATAAAAGAATCAGATAAAAAAAGAAAAAGTACACTAAAAGATTTTTTAAATTCAGAAGATAAAAGACCACCAAAAGATTTAAAACCAAATAAATTAAATCAAGAAGACATAAATAATATGAAAGATTTTGATATAACTTGGTTTGGACACTCTACATTTCTTTTGAAATTAGATAACAAAAACATATTGTTTGATCCAATGTTTTCAGAAAGACCTTCTCCTGTCCCTTTTTTGATAGATAAAAGATACAGTAAAGAATTATCAATAATGCCTGACGAATTGCCAGAAATTGATATTGTATTCATATCACATGACCACTATGATCATTTGGACTATAAATCAATTAAAAAATTAAATAAAAAAGTGAAAAATTTTTATGTACCATTAGGTGTAAAAAAACATCTTATTTATTGGGGAGTTGAAGAAAATAAAATAACTGAAATGTCTTGGTGGCAAGAACAAAAAATGGAAAAATTAAATATTGTATTAACACCAGCCCATCATTTTTCTGGTAGAAAAATAGGTGATAAGAATCAAACTTTATGGGGTAGTTGGTTAGTTCAATATGAAAACAAAAACATTTATTTCAGTGGTGATACAGGATATGCTCAACATTTTGAAGAAATATATAAAAAATATGGAAGCATAGATTTTGCATTAATGGAGTGCGGTCAATATAATTATCAATGGAAAGATATACATATGCATCCTGAAGAAACAGTTCAAGCTTCAATAGATTTAGATGCTAAGTTAACTATGCCTATTCATTGGGGAGCTTTTACATTATCAATACATAAATGGAATGAGCCAGTAATAAGGTTTGTCGAAGAAGCTAAAAATAAAAACAAAGAAATAATAGTTCCACAAATAGGGGAAATATTTAATATAAAAGAAAAATATAATCAAAAGGAGTGGTGGAAATTATGAAAAATGTATGTTGTAAAATTAGAAAAAATAAAAAAGAAGAATTTAAAAAGCTAAAAGAAAATTTAAAAAGTATAAGAGATATAACAAGTCCGAAAGAAAGAAGTGCAATAATAAGAGACAAATATATTTTATTAAGAACACAAGAGATAAGTAATAATATAAAATTAGATAATACAGAATTATTTAGTTTACAAATTAATAATAATATTTGTGATAAGTGTATAAAAAAAATAGATAAAACTGTATATAAAGAAAATAAAAAAATTAAAAAGAAATTAGAAGAAGAAAAAATAGAAATAGAAGAAAAAATAATAATTAAAGAAGAAAATAAGAAAAAAATATATAGTATAAAAGAACTTATAGAATATACAAAAAAGTATGTAATAGGTCAAGAAGAATTAATTGAAAAATTAGCAAGTGTAATCTATTTCCATCAATTAAAAATACATGGTTTAGTAAAGCAAGATCAGAAAATAACTCCTTTAATATCAGGTATAACAGGAACAGGAAAAACATTAACAATAAAGAAAATGTGTGAATTAATAAATGTACCCTTTATAGCTTTATCTAATGAAACTTTTGCTCCTGATGGATGGAAAGGCATTTCAATAGCAGACTATCTATCTAAGCATACAAGTAAAGATAATTTTAATAATTCAATAATATATATTGATGAATTTGATAAAATAACACAAACAGATAATGAAACAAGTAAGTCTTATAATGATTTAAAACAATATAGATTATTAACTTTTATAGAGGGCGAAGAAATAATTGCAGATAACTGTGATCAAACCAAAATAGACACAAATGGTTTTCAAGTTATTTTATCAGGTGCATATATGAATCTTTTAAAAGAAAAAAATAACGTAGGTTTTAAAACAGTAATAAATGAAAAAGAAGAGTTAAAAATAACTAAGAATAAAATTGTTGAAACTGGTTTGTTAGAGGAATTAGCTGGACGAATAACAACATTAATATCAACAAGAAAACTTGATAAAGAAGACTATATAAATATACTGAAAAATTCACAGGCAAATCATTTATATTATTATAATAATTTATTTAATAATTTTAATATAAATATAAAATTAAAGAAAAATTTTTATGAAGATATAGCTGAAAAAGCTTTTAAAGAAAACTTTGGTGCAAGAGAAATCAATAATTTATTATTTGAATTTTTTCAGCCTTTAATAAGTGAGTTATCTTATCATTCTAATGATTTTATAGAAAATAAAATAAATCAAGAGAAAGAGGGTAAAGAAGAAGAGAATAAAGAAGTAAAATCAAGTATACTAAGAATCTCAGAAATTAAAGAAGAAAATATAAAAGAGTTGAAAAAGATAATAAAAAATCAAAAAATTTAATTTTATTGGTTCAATATGAAAAAAGAATAAATAAATGTTTGAAGAAGAAAAAAAATATAATGAAGAAAAATTAAGAATGTTATTAACGAGAATAACAGATGCACCTGAAAGTGCTCTTTATTCTATAGATTTCTATGAAGAAACAGCTAAAAAAGAATTAGAGATTTACAATAAAAATAAAAAAAATTATAAATTTCAACACATGAACTTTTTTTATAATAATAATTTTCTCTCTCCACATATTACAATTCCTATTTTCATAGTATTTTTAATTGATAATAATCATAAAAATATAATAAATTATATTATCAAAGATAAAAGAACTATTGAAAATTTTTTAAAAATAGATAATATAGTTTTAAATAATCATATAAAAAAACAAAATAAAACAAATGAAGCATTTTTGAAATTTTATTCTGATAAAAAAATTCAAGAAGGCTTAAAGTTAAAATATCCAAAAGAATATGGAGTAGTAAAAAATAAAATAATTTTACATGAAAAAATAAAAAATTTTTAATATAAAAGGAGTTAATATGGGTGGGTATTTAACAGTACCCAATATATTTGAATAGAATATATAAAAGATTAAGGCTTATTTTTTATAGTATTTTTATTTTTTAATAATGATTTAGCTTCAAAAACATTAACTTGATCAGAATAAAATGTTACATATTCATTTTTATTTCCAAAATCAATAACGACTCCATCATAGCCTTCATTTTTTAAATATTCTCTAAAATTAACCGCATTACCATGTTCTTCAACTTTTAAATGTACTTCCTCTGAATCTATTTTATAGGGATTTATCATTTTAATAGCTGCTCTATATAAGTATGGATTGTAGCTATAATAAGCAGCACCATAAGGATTAGAAGTATAAATTTCAGCGTGTTCTTTTTCTTCTGTCCAGAAAACACCTAATCCCGCATCGATACCATTAGTACAAGCTTCTGAATTTAATCCTTCATCGGGATCAAAATGTTCATATCCGCCTTCTTTTGTTCCATGATAAACAATTAAAGGAAATTCATTTTTAGAAAGAAGATTGTCTTTATTCCATTCATTATATTCATTAGAGTCATATTTATAAGTATTCATACTATCATTATACAATATAAATAATATTTAAACAATATTGAAAAACTAAAATTAAAAACTTTAAGGTGTATTTTTTTTAATATTTTTTTCTTTTTTAACTATGTTGCAATTAGGATAATGTGTTTTTAAAAAATTAACTAATTCACTTCCAGTTAAAGTATAATCAGGTACTATTTCTTCTTCGGTATATATATCACTTTTTTCAACACCAAAAGGAATTTCATAATCAGCGATTTCATTGCTATTCAAATAATAAGAATGTTCAATAAAATCATGTCCTTCTAAATTAATAGCATGCTTGAATGTATATTCATCGTATTCCTCATATAAAACAATAGAGAGTTGTCCATGTTCTGTTATATCGTTCCAAGAAACTTCCGAAACAGATTTGTTAAGTTTTAAAGCAACTTTCATTGAAACCCAAGAAGGATCTTTGGAGTAAAAAGCAATATCAGGTGAATTTTCTAATACTTCATTATAATGTTCTTCACTATCAACTGCACCATTTAATATCTGTTGAAGCCATTTTCCTTTTTGTGGAATAATACCATCAGATTTAATAATATCATTTAATTCAGAAGTTCCTGAATGAAATAATACATTTTTATTTTTAATTAAATTGAAAATATTTTTTTTGTTATTTAAAAATTCTTTTATATTATTATCCATTATAATCCTTTTTTTATATTTATATTATAACTTAAACATTGAAAAAAACAAAAAATGAATTATAATTATTGAAAATATTAGGAGAAATAAAATGAGTAAACGTTGTCACGAAGTAGATTGTCAACAACCTCGCCTTGAAAGACGAGGCTTGTAAAAGCCTTAATTTCGAGACTCAATCTTTGATTGATGGTTGACCAGACTCAGGATTGCAGTTTTTTATTTGCATTCC
>Ga0066369_10000393_pt1 | contig 18851 bp, 20 predicted proteins | sample Knorr_S7_td_Bott_FD_70972 | JGI IMG/M metagenome (GOLD analysis project Ga0066369, IMG submission 70972) | Marine microbial communities from Southern Atlantic Ocean transect - Knorr_S7_td_Bottom_ad_4513_LV_A | ecosystem: Environmental > Aquatic > Marine > Oceanic | place: Southern Atlantic... | reverse complement strand
CTGACCGGGCTCGCGCACGAGCGTAGCGAAGGATCTGATACTCGCGAGCATCAACAGTTAAGATCCCTCGCGATGCTCGGGATGACCAAGACAAAACGCTCGGGATGACCATGAAACAAACGGAACAACTACGAACTAAACCATGATAGAAAACGCAGACCAACAAGTACTCTCACAACTCACCCGCTGGCTGGAAGAAGGCCAAAAAGCCTGGCTTGCCACTGTGGTCAAAACCTGGGGCTCATCACCACGACCCGTCGGCTCTTTACTCTGCTGCAATGAAGCCGGACATGTCGCCGGTTCACTTTCCGGCGGTTGCATCGAAGAAGACCTGTTAGCGAAGATCACCAAAGGCGAACTCGCCCAGGATAAGCCAGAAGTCATGCTATACGGCGCAACCCAGGAAGAAAGTGACCGGTTTGGCCTGCCCTGCGGCGGACAGTTGCATATCGTCGTCGAACCACAAATGGATCAACGCAATCTGCCGCAGTTTCAAGCCGTCAACAACCGCCTGGCCCAGCGCGAATGTATCGAGCGAACCGTCGATATCTCAACCGGTGAAGTCACCATTGAAGAAAAGGAACGATTCCAACAACTACAATTCATCGGCGAACTCGAAAACATCGACACGCCAAACGAACGGTTCCTGAAACAAACCTACGGCCCGCGATATCAGCTGTTTCTGATTGGCGCCGGGCAGGTATCCATGTACCTGGCACAGATGGCGCAAATGCTGGACTACCATGTTGTGGTCTGCGACCCCCGTGAAGAGATGATTGAGCAGTGGACCATTGAAGGCACGCAACTGGTCAGAGACATGCCCGACGATGCAGTAAGAAAGTATGCTGACGATTATTTCAGTGCCATTATTGCGCTGACCCACGACCCAAGAATCGATGACATGGGGCTCATGGAAGCCCTCAAGACCGAGTCGTTCTTTATTGGCGCCATGGGATCGACCAGAACTTCCGCCAAACGTCGTGAACGATTGCTTCAGTTAGACCTCACCGAAGATCAAATCAACAACCTGCACGCACCAGTCGGCCTGAACCTCGGTAGCAAAACACCCGCTGAGATCGCCATCGCCATCCTCGCGCAACTAACCGCACTACGCAGCGACAAAGACCACGTTACGCAGGCTGACTTCCGTCAAAAACAAGCCGCCATCGCGTGACATGATAGGCGCCATTGTTCTTGCCGCTGGCAGCTCCCGCCGATTCGGTGACGACAAACGTCGGGCCACCCTGCCTAATGGCAAGACAGTAATTCAACAATCCGTCGAAACTGTGCTCAATAGTTTCGACGAGCTGCTATTGGTATTGCGCTATGGCGATGCCCAGTTCGAGCAAGAAATCACAGCACTCATCGACAACCCGAAACTCAAAACCTTCAGAGCCCCCGATTCTGCCCTGGGTATGGGGCATAGTCTGGGCAATGCTATCTCGCACATCGGCGACTGGACAGGTGCATTCATCTTTCTGGCTGATATGCCGCATATTCAGGACAGCACGATCGAACAACTGAAAACACAGTTGTCCGAAAAACGTATCGTCGTCCCGACATTCGATGGCCAATACGGACACCCCGTTGGATTCAGCTCAGATTTCTTCGCGGAAATCGCGACGCTCGAGGGCGACACCGGGGCGAAGCCAGTGATAAGTGCTAACAGAGACAACGTTGTGGAAATCCCCGTGGTCGACCCGGGCGTGTTGAAGGATGTGGACAGGCCAGAGGATCTCTAGGCGGGATTCTTATGCCATTTTGGCCCGCAGGCGAAGAATCTAAGATTTCTCGACTATTTTTAAGGCTCATAACAATTAGTCTTGACTATTATTGATTTAACTGAAAAATAGTCGGAATGGACAGGACTCTGAAAAAGGCTCTTCTGGTTGATCTGAACAATAAGATCGTCCTCATCACGGGCCCGCGACAATGCGGGAAAACAACCCTTTCTCGTATGCTGGATATTGAATATCAATATCTGAACTACGACCTTGCAGAACACCGTTTACTCATCGCGGACAAGGTCTGGGATCGACAAAAACCTCTGATCATATTTGATGAGCTACACAAGATGCATGAGTGGAAATCCTGGTTGAAAGGCATCTACGATGTTGAAGGTATTCCACCTGCCATCATTGTTACAGGTAGTGCAAGGCTCGATGCATTCAGAAAAACCGGTGATTCTCTTGCCGGACGTCATTTCAGTTTCCGGCTACACCCGCTGGATGTGAAAGAGGCTATCGCACAAACAGGCCTCGATGCAGTGACCTGCTTTGAACGGTTGATGAATGTCGGCGGATTCCCCGAACCATTTCTTCACGGGACCCAGCAATACTACAATCGTTGGAAACGATCGCACATTGACCTCATCTTAAAAGAAGATCTGATTACACTCACCGCGGTTCGCGATATACAATCAATTGAGACACTCATCGAATTACTACGGTCGCGCGTTGGGAGTATTGTGTCGTCCAATTCCCTGGCCAGGGATCTACAGAAAAGTCCAAATACCATTCAAAACTGGCTCCAGCTTTTAACCGACCTGTATGTAATTTTCAAGGTAACCCCTTATCACAAAAATATTGCCCGGGCGCTTCTAAAAGAACCCAAATATTACTTTTATGATAATGGCATGGTGACCGGTGACAATGGCGCCAAACTGGAAAACCTGGTTGCCTGCGCGCTTCTGAAAGAGACCCACTTTCTGGCCGACGTCGAAGGAATAAATCTAGAAATGCATTTCATTCGGGATAAAGACAAACGCGAAGTCGATTTTCTGATCACCAAAGAGGGCACGCCAAATCACCTGCTAGAAGTGAAATGGAATGATGCCGATCTCAGCCCGCATCTAAAAAGATTCTTGCCAGAGCAATCGCTGCGCCGAACTCAAATTGTTGGTCAGCTGGAAACTGCAAAATCTTACCAGACAGGAGAGCGGGTCGAGCCTGCGTTGCAGTTTCTGAGCCAGCTTGATTTGAGAAAACTTTAGCGGACGATGATGGCTTCCTGGAGATTGAGGATGGGACAGTGGATCTAAAAGAGAGAGATTCTTCGCCTATGCTCGTGCGCGAGCCCAGCCAGAATGACGTGCGGACTAAACGCGCAATTGCCCCTGGTTCTCCAGAAACCACGCATACGTCGAACCGAGACCGTCCTGCAACGAAATCCTGGCTTGCCATCCCAACGTCTTCATCCTGGACGCGTCCAACAACTTACGCGGGGTACCATCTGGCTTGCTGGTGTCAAAGACCAGTTCGCCCTAAACCCCACGGTTTGCTTCATGGTTTCAGCCAGCTCGCGAATCGTCACGTCTACACCGGTACCAACATTAATGTGGGAACACTTGGGTGTAGTTACCGCATTGGCCTGGCTTTTTGCCAGCCCCATCACATGGACACAGGCTTCAGCCAGGTCATCGACGTGCAAGAACTCGCGCATGGCATTGCCCGTTCCCCAGACAACCACCTTGTCCAGATCTGCAGTTTTTGCCTCGTGAAACCGGCGCATCAGCGCGGGGATCACGTGGCTGTCTTCAGCATGAAAATTGTCACCTTCACCATAGAGGTTGGTTGGCATCAAAGACCTGAAGTCGGTGCCGTGCTCACGGTTGAACGACTCACACAATTTGATACCGGCAATCTTGGCAACCGCACAGGCTTCGTTGGTTGGCTCCAGAGTCCCTGACAGCAAGGCTTCTTCTTTGATCGGCTGGTCTGCCAGCTTTGGATAAATACAGGAGCTGGTCGAAGTCTAGAGACGAAATACAGATTCGATCAGTTGTCGCCGCCAATGCTGCGAGTGGCCCAATCGAGTTTGCTGCGGCAGACATCATAAAAACTGTGACCCGGCGGATGGACCAGTAGCAAACGCTCTTTCTTCTTGCGAATCACGATGGAATTACCCGGTTCGAGTTGAAATTCCAGGTGCGAATCAAAGCTAACCTTGGCCGGCACACCTGTCTCGCTACCCAACACGATCTTGATTTCATCATCACCGGGTATGACCAGCGGTCGGCTGGTCAGCGAATGAGGAAACATCGGCACTAGAACAACGGCATCCAGGCTTGGATGCATGATGGGTCCACCCGCCGAGAGCGCGTATGCAGTTGAACCTGTCGGTGATGACACAATCAGGCCATCTGAGTTCTGCGTATACACGAACTTGCCGTTCACATACAGATCCATCTCGATCATCTTTGGCATGTTGGCTGAATGAACGAGTATTTCATTTAGGGCGCACGGGATTTCCTCATGTCCTTCCACTTCGCCTTCCAGCAGAAAGTGTTCTTCGGTGGTGTAGTCACCTGACAGTACCTCCCGCAACCGATCTTCGATTTCATCCGGCGAAATATCTGCCAGGAATCCCAACTTGCCGCGGTTGATACCCAAAATGGGTACTCGATGGGGCGCCATGGCTCGCGCCGCACTCAGGATGTTGCCATCGCCGCCTACCGCAATCAGCAGGTCGCAACGCGAACCCATGTCTTCAAGTAACACGACATCACGACTATTACTGCCCAGCATGGCGGCTGAACCCTGCTCAAAAACAATCTCTGTGTCCTGGGATTGTAGAAACTGCTCAACATTGAGCAATGATTCACGCACCTGCTCACTCGCCACCCGTGCGACCAGCCCAATGCATTTGAATGAAGTCATGTCGATATCCGTTAACGCCGAGCGGGTTTTATATGCCAGAACGCAGGATGATTCAATCTACTTTTCCAGGTCACCCTGAGGCGAAGCCGAAGGATCTCACCCTTTCAGCCCCTATTTATGGCAAAACACATATGAATTATTCGAAAAGTGAATGAGTTATAGCTTGAATTTCATATAAAACAGAGCAAAATTGCCTTCCCAATCAGAGTTATTCCATGAATTCCAGAATAAACAGCCGCTACGCACGAGAACTTGCGGAACAGAACAAGATCGCAGATATCGCCTCTGCCGGTTCACTGTGGCAGGCCATACGCAAGGAAGTAAAACTCCGGGCAGATTTCGAGCCGATCATGTCCACCTTTTTCCATGCAACCGTACTCAACCACGATACCTTCGAAGGCGCATTGAGCTTCCTGCTGGCCGGCAAACTGGACAGCCCGGTCGTGTCTTCCATGGCCATACGAGAAATCATTGAAGAAGCCTACGACCAGGAACCTTCTATCATTCGTGCCGCTGAAATTGATATCAAGGCCATTCGTGAACGTGATCCGGCCTGCAACAGCTATTCAACCCCATTACTGTTTTACAAAGGTTTTCACGCGCTACAGTCCTATCGCGTAGCTCACTGGCTATGGGGCCAAGAAAGGCACAGTCTCGCCTTCTATTTCCAGAACCAGATGAGCGCGATCTTCGGCGTCGACATACACCCGGCAGCAAGAATCGGCTGCGGGATAATGTTTGATCATGCCTCCGGCATTGTCATCGGTGAGACCGCCGTTGTAGACGACGATGTCACCATGCTGCACGGCGTCACTCTGGGTGGCACCGGTAAAGAACAAGGCGACCGCCATCCCAAGGTACGACGTGACGTGCTCATTGGTGCAGCAGCTTCAGTGATCGGTAACATTGAAATCGGCGAAGGTGCAAAAATAGGCGCAGGCAGTGTCGTCATGAAAGACGTGCCGCAACACGTTACCGTAGCGGGCGTACCCGCAGTAATAGTCGGCAAACCAGCTGGCGACTCCCCCGCAGAAGACGTAGACCAGTCGTTCTAACCCCAATAAAAAAGGCCGCATAGAGCGACCTTTTCATTATCTTGTCCAGATTAACTGGGTGCCGCACTCCCGGATGGACTACCAGGAATAATCGGCGAGCCACCACCACCTCCACCGCCGCCACCAGAACCACTGGAGCTGCTGGAACTTGATGTACTGCTGGAAGTACCATCACCCTCACCACCGGAACTTGACGTGCTACTGGAGCTTGCTGAGGTCCCACTCGTGCCTCCAGCGCTGGTATATGACGACTGTGTATCCGAATCGGTTGAATTGGTTAGCGCCGTCTCGACGGCCGTTACCGCCGAGCTATTGCCACTATTTGTTGCAGTAGTTGCAACTGTAGACGCCACCGCGCCAACAGTTTCTTGGGCAGCATCACTTGCATTTTCTGCAACGTTAACTCTTTAAAACCATCAATGGACAGAACCTGAAGACAGGGTAATACAACCTCCTTCAGACTCATTTATAATTGGAAAATACTGGTCCTCACACAACTCAAAGCGCACGAAGCACAGGTCCCTGAATTGTGGCACCTGGAAGTCTGCAATGTGTTGCTCAGCGCAGAAAAAGCACAGCAAATACAATCCATCGAATCAGAACGATTTATCGAACAACTGACGGCGCTACCCATTCGGGCAGATGCTCGCCTGGCAACCCAGGCATTTAACCGCACTATCGCCATCGCTAGAACGTGCAATCTGACCAGCTACGATGCGGCCTATCTGGAATTATCGATCAGAACAGGGTTGCCTATCTCGACGCTGGAGCGCCAGTTACGAAAAGCCGCTGCTCGACTGGATATCCCGATCTATATGGCTGACAAAACACAATGACGCTTGTTCGGCCTGGCGTTGCTCTAAATTAACAAAACTCATCTTGGATACCCCAGCCGAATTTCAGGCAGCAAGAGCAAAAAACAATCTGATTATGTATTTGAATGAACAGATTTGTATATTCAGATTCATAATAGGCACATGGTTTGTTGTTCACGTCAGCAGCGGGAAACGTTTCGCTGGGTTGCCGGAGCTAGACAATCCTGGCACAGAGGGGTAAGGCCATTCTATGGGTTAGACCAAAAATTGGCGGACCGGACGGGGATCGAACCCGCGACCTCCGGCGTGACAGGCCGGCATTCTAACCAGCTGAACTACCGGTCCTAAGAACTTGGTGGGTGTTGCAGGGGTCGAACCTGCGACCTACGGCTTGTAAGGCCGTCGCTCTCCCAACTGAGCTAAACACCCAAATTCGAAGAGCGCGAATTGTAACGTTTCGGTGGTCTGAGTCAAGCAGTGTGACTATAAGGATAAATCTACGGTTATGTAGACACGGCTACGGGAAAAATCAAACACGTCAATGTTTGAGTCCCGCTCAGTCTCCTGCAGCCTTAAGCCAACATTCAACCAACGCAGCCAGTCATAATCGAGCCCAATGGTGTAGTCTTCACGATCATCTTCCCGCGAAGAGCCAGGATACTCATCATCCCTAATCGCGATAGAAATCGTTGAGTGCAATCTTTCAGACCAATCCTGACTCCAGGAGACACTGTAGGTGCTTTGCTCGATATAGGCACCGGTACCGTTTGTTTCAGCTGCATCTCGAGAGGAGTTCAGCGAAATCGTTGAGTAGGATCGCGGTGACCATTGCAACCCCAGATTCCAGACAGTCAGGTCATCTCCATCGACCCGACTAGAGTCAAAATCCTTTTCCAGTCGCCCTATTTCAAGGCTACCAACGGTCTTACCAGTAACTTCCCATTCAACCCCAGCGAGCACTGTACTCTCCTCGGAATTCAACGTATCACCACCGATGGTGTCTCGATCATAATCGATCTCCACCTGGCGGTAACCAACAAACGCTTTGGTTCTTCCTGACACGGCGGCGTAAAACCGACCATTAAAAACATCGTCTGTTCGGTCGCGAAACGAGGTCACCACCTAATTTGTCGTGTATTCGATCTCAATGGTTCGTGCTTCCAGGCTAAAGCCGAATCGCGAAGTTTGACGACCAAAGTCTAAAAAGAGCCCTGCCTGCACCCGATCGTATTGATCGGTTTCGTCACGAAAAATCGTGCTAATACCTTCAGACGCACCCTCACCACGGTTATCATGAAGCTGCGCTGTCGACGCATCTGCCCTCAGCCTAAAGAAGTCATTACCACTATAGGCACCTAGAATACTTAAAGTGTGATCTTCATAGTCATCGTCCCGACTATCCCAATACCGCGCATAATCCCCGTCATAGGTCACCGACAGAAAATTTTGATCATCTCTTTCCGCGTAGTATTCGAGTCGAGGTGTCAAATTAGTGATGGTCGATGACTCTTCCAGGATATCGGAACTGAAGATATTGTCATCGTGCCGGTGTTGGATACGAATAGTGGGAATCAGACTCGCGCCGCCGACGGCAATACCCTGCGGATCAGGTGCGGCAGACACAGCACCAGACATTAATGTGGAGCTGGTACTTGCTCGCATCGTTCAGGCACTAGCAGCCCAGCCAATGCAAAGACACTAAAACGTAAACAGTTCTCTAAACTTCACCAGATCCTCTGTCATGGTCGTGTTCCCTGGCAGCATCTCCCGTAAGCGATCATCACATTCCATGGTGAGATCATGCAATGGAATGTGTTGATCCACAAAGATGGTTTCCAGTTCAGGATAGAGTTCCTTCAATGCGTCCACCATTTCGAGCGAAGACATATTGCGGTGTGAGAGGTTGTAGACATCAGAATCCATTTCCCGCTTCACCATTCGCGCCAGCACTTCTACCAATCGATAGACGCTTATATAGGTGAGTGTATGTTCCGGTTCACCGTGAATGGCAATACGGTTCGTGAAATGTGCGTCGAATATCAGCTGGTTAACGCTTGTTTCGACCCGCAGGTTTTTGGAATAGCCATAAACATTGGCGCATCGAATCAGTTGCACCGGGATTTTTTCCATCAGGCGCATCACATGATCTTCACCGCGCATTTTCGAAATGCTGTAGTAACTGCCCGGGACTCTGGGATGATCGGTGCTGGACACTTCACCCTGACCATAGACTGACTGACTGCTGAGATAAATCAATCGACCTACGCCAACTTCTTCGGCCGTGTAGACGACCTCGGCAGTACCCCAGTGGTTAGTCTGTTCGAAGTCGTGAGCGTTCTGGTCGGCAAAGGGCGTTTCCACTTTTGCCGCCAGGTGAATGACCACATCCATGCCATCCATGTGTTTTTTCAGGCTTCGTGAATCCAGGATATCTGCCTGGATAAACCGCACATTGTGACCCGGCACCTTCCTTAAACCGGTAAACAGGTTGTAATTGCCCTTATAAAGGTTGTCATAGACCAGAATGTCTTTGATTCCTGGCTCCGCCGACAAGCGATACACCAGTTCGTTGCCGATGTAACCGGCACCCCCTGTCACCATAACCTTCATGCTAGTTGCCGCCAGCCACAAGGGTTGTATTCAGCCCACATTCGGTTTTGTTCATCCCGAACCAACGCGAATTTCTTTCATTACCTTCACCAAAGGCTTTGGCTGTACAGGGTTCGCAACCAATACTCAGGTACCCCTGAGCTTCCATTGGATGTTCCGGCAATTCATGGTATTTACGGTAGTAATAAACCATTTTGGCATCCCAATTCAACATGGGGTGATAGCGCAGGCAGTTGTGGGCAGCTGCTTCTTCTTCTGACATCTGCGCCCGAACGTCACTCTGATCCGCCCTGATACCATTGATCCAGATGTCATGCTCAATAAGAATGGGTTCAAGCGGCGCCACTTTGTTCAGGTAACAGCAATGGTCAGGGTCGGACGCATAAAGAAAACGACCCGCCCTATCCAGTTGTTTGATTTTGCTGACTTCCGGACGTAGAGCGATGACATTAATCCCCAGGTCCCGGCTGACCTGTTCGGCGAAACGGATGGTCTCAGCGAAGAGAAAACCTGTGTTGGTGTAGTAGACGGGGATATCTCGTTCTACGCGGCTGATCATGTGCAGCAGCGGCAGACTCTGGGATTGGAATGAGCAAGTAGCAAACACTTTTTTGCCTGCATCAAGATAGTCATTCAGTTTACCGACAACGGCGTCAGCCTTAGCTTCAAGGTCTTTTTTGTCCAGAATCACGATCGAGACTTCTCCATTACTGCGCTTCGCGGGCGAAGCCGAATTGACTGACTAGATCGGGAATTCTACAAGGATCGTATAGGCTCCATTAGACAAGTTGGTTCAATGCTTATGCGGCAGGGGAATAGATAATGGCTGGAGATGGCAGGAAGAGTTATAAGCGGAGTTTGTAAAGTGGCGACTACATGCCTCCTCCCAGTCATGCTGAGCGACCGGGTGATGCGGCACTCCGATCGCGCACGACCGAAGTATCTTGTTCGCATACCGCTGTCGAGCAAAAGATCCTTCTGCTGCGCATCAGGATGACAGAGTTATGGGGTCTTCACCGGGTCTAGCAGATGACGGATAGTACCTCTGGGCACTAACTGCCAGGCACGCTCATGAAAGTAATAAATAGCAAATTTCAGAAAAAACTCAATGCCGCCAATCATAAGCGCAGTTTCAATTTCCCCAGTAATGAAATAAGCAATCAACCCCGTCGTAAGCGTAGCAACGACACGCCACGAAAAAGCCTTCAACAAACTTCTAATATGAGACTCGCGATACACAGGGGGTTCAGTATGAATGTGCTGTTCCATATCAGAGTATCTCCAAAATTTTCTTAACACACTCATCCACCGACATTTCACCATTGGGAATGACAAGTTCCGGCGCTTCCGGCACCTCGTATTCACTGCCAATCCCAGTAAAGTGCGGCAGCTCACCACTACGTGCTTTTTTATACAGCCCCTTCGGATCTCTTGATTCCGCAGTTTCCAGGGAAACATCCATATAGATCTCAACAAACTCATCCGGCTCGAACATGGCACGCGCCATGTCTCTCTCAGAGCGGAAAGGAGAGATAAAAGATGACAGCACAACCAACCCGGCATCAACCATCAGTTTCGCCACTTCAGAAATTCGCCGAATATTTTCAATCCGATCAGCATCAGTAAAGCCCAGATCTTTGTTCAAACCCTGACGAACATTATCGCCATCAAGGATGTAAGTGCGAATACCTCGCTCATGCAGCACCTGTTCCAGTGCATTGGCAACGGTTGATTTGCCCGAGCCTGACAGGCCCGTGAACCAGAGCACTTTCCCGGCATGGCCATTTAATTTTGCCCTGGCAGCTTTGTCGACAACCAGTGCCTGACGGTGCACATTATCGGCGCGCCGCAGTGAAAAATTCACCATACCAGCGCCGACAGTCGCGTGGGTATAGCGATCGATCAGCACAAAAGCACCCATCGATTTCGAGTCCTGGTAAGGCTCAAAAGGAATAGGTTTGTCCAGGCTCAGGGTGACCTCACCGATATCATTGAGTTCGAAGGATCGGGAAGACAGGTGCTCAAAGGTATTAATGTTGTATTTGAACTTGATGTCAGTGATCGTGGCATTGACCCGGTTGGCACCCATCAGCAGCCAGTAGGATCGACCGATGTACCCTTCTTCCTGGTCCATCCAGACCAGTGATGTTTCGAATTGATCGGACACCTCACATGGCTCATCTGCAGTCACTAATACGTCGCCGCGGGAAATATCAATATCACGATCTAGTGTGATAGTGACGGCCTGATCAGCAACGGCCCGCTCCAGTTTGTTGGTGTAAAGAATAATATCTTCAACATTCGCGATTTCACCCGATGGCAAGACCCGAATGGCATCGCCTGGTTTGATCTGGCCCGCGACCACGGTACCTGCATATCCCCTGAAGTCGGCACTCGGCCGGTTAACCCACTGCACCGGGAAACGAAATGGGTGTTCCAATTGAGACTGCCCCACCTGCACGGTTTCGAGGAATCCCAACAACGTTGGGCCGCTATACCAGTTGGTGTGGCTTGACCGTTCGATGACGTTGTCACCTAGAAGCGCCGACAACGGAATGGGGGTAATGCTTTCGAAGTTCAGGTTAGTGGCAAATTCGCGGTAAGCCTCGACTATTTCATTGAACACTTCCTGGTCGAAATCCACCAGGTCCATCTTGTTGACAGCCAACACCACATGTTTGATACCGAGCAGAGACGCAATAAATGAATGCCTGCGAGTTTGTGTCAGCACGCCCTGGCTCGCATCAAGCAGGATCACCGCCACATCAGCAGTCGATGCGCCCGTCACCATATTGCGGGTGTATTGTTCATGACCGGGTGTATCAGCGACTATAAATTTACGCCGGTCGGTATTGAAGAAGCGGTAGGCGACATCAATGGTAATGCCCTGCTCACGCTCAGCCACCAGGCCGTCTACCAGCAAGGCAAAATCGATATCACCGCCCTGGGTGCCCATTTTCTTTGAATCATTGCGCAGCGCGGTCACCTGATCTTCAAAGATCAGTTGCGCCTCAAATAGCATTCGGCCGATTAAGGTACTTTTGCCATCATCCACACTACCGCAGGTGATGAACCGCAGCAGATCCAGATGGCTCTGGGTTTCAATGTACTCATCAACACGTTCCTGGATAGATGCAGCCATTAGAAGTACCCCTCCTGCTTCTTTTTCTCCATCGACCCGGCCGAGTCGGAATCAATGGCCCTGCCCTGGCGTTCACTGGTACGGCTTTGCAACAGTTCAAGAACAATAGAAGAAAGGTCATCCGCGTCGGATTCAACCGCGCCGGTTAGCGGGTAACAGCCCAAGGTGCGAAAGCGGACCCGTTTCAACAAGATTTCCTCATCGTCAAATAATTGCATGCGGTCATCATCGACCATCATCAGCATGCCATCGCGCTCCACTACCGGACGCTCAAGCGCGTAGTACAAGGGTACAATGGGGATTTCTTCACGATAGATGTATTGCCAGATATCAAGCTCGGTCCAGTTGGATAACGGAAACACGCGAATGCTTTCGCCCTTGGCCTTATAGCCGTTGTACAGGTTCCACAGTTCCGGGCGCTGATTCTTCGGGTCCCATCGATGTGCTGCCGTGCGGAATGAAAATACGCGCTCCTTCGCCCGGCTTTTTTCCTCGTCACGGCGAGCACCGCCAAAAGCCACATCGAACTCGTATTTATCCAACGCCTGCTTCAAACCCTCGGTTTTCATCACGTCAGTATGCAAGGCACTGCCATGGTCAAAGGGATTGATGTTCTTCTCAATGCCATCAGGGTTGACGTGAATGATCAGCTCCATACCGCTTTCACGCGCCATGGCATCGCGAAAATCGTACATAGCCTGGAACTTCCAGCGAGTATCCACATGCATAAGCGGAAATGGCGGCGGGCTGGGATAGAACGCCTTGCGCGCCAGATGCAACATCACTGAGGAATCCTTACCGACGGAATACAACATCACCGGGTTTTCAGCCTGCGCGACTACTTCCCGCATGATATGAATGCTGTCGGCCTCAAGCCGGTCCAGATGAGACAAACGATCTGCAGACTTCACAACTGGCGCTTTCCCTGCCAGCAAATTGCCGCTGCCGGGAGCTTCCTGAAAGGCATAACAACCCAGGCGAATTTTATGACCTTGCAGATCGTGGCTGCCTTCGGCCCGAACCAGATCTCGAAAATGACGAGTAACCGAACCGTACGGCCATAAAATGGCAGGCTTCACGGCGACCAGTTGCACCAGCGCTTCTTTAAATTTAGCAGCGTCTTCTGGCTGATCAAGATAAAGCCACCGACGCCCACCACGCGCATCATTGGCAAAAAGCACCATGCCTGCCTCATCACTTTGATGCAATTGCACGATAAGCGACTGCTGACGTTTTCGGCGTGCAGTTGCGTCGGCCTGATTAACAATCTGTTTACGAGCAGGCCGTCCGAGTTCGTCCTCCAGTTCTGCGAGTTCACGAGTAGCCGGTAATAAAGTAGAAGATTCCAGCGCACGTTCAAGGGTTCGCAACGTGATATCTGAATTTTCGGCTTTCATTGACTCGAACAGTGACTGAGTAGTCCAGGGAATGACCTGGTTGTTTTCATCTTGTTGGTTCTGGAATGCTGATTTAGGGAGCTGCATGACGAGGCTCTGATATGACGCAATACGCAATTATCTACAGTTATCTTTGATAATCAACTATATATTGGTAATATTTCTATGATAGAAGCGAATGTTTTACTTTATACGACATTCCAAATAAAAACCTCACGTCATTCTGACCCGCAGGGGAAGAATCTCAAACCTAGATCCATCTCCTACAGTCCAGAACAACGAAAACACCCTTCACCCAGCCAGTCGCAAGAGCATGCGCTTCAAATTGTCACGCCAGGGTATGGGCGCAGTACCAATAAGTTTGGCCAACTTCCCATTATCCAAAACACTGTACGCCGGCCGCTCTGCCAGTGTTGGGTAATCACTAGTACCAATACCCTTAATTGGAATACCCCCCTTGAGCAGCCCAATTTCACGAGCCTCTTCCTGAATAGCAACAGCAAACTCGTACCAGCTGATACCACCTGCATCCGTCCAATGATAAATACCCGGCGAAAAGAGCTCATCATTCACAATCTGCCAAACCACTTCTGCAAAGCCTCGAGCATAGGTCGGTGAACCAAGCTGATCATCAACCACACCAAGCTCATCCCTTTCCGCCATAAGGCGCAGCATGGTTTTAACGAAATTGTTACCGTATTCGCTATAGAGCCAGGAAGTTCGGATGATCATTGTAGATTCAGGCGCTGCTTTGAGCGCGACAAGTTCACCCGCCAGTTTACTCGAGCCATACACCCCAAGCGGGCCGGTTGGCTCACCCGGCTGATACGGTGACGTTTTCGCGCCATCGAACACGAAGTCGGTAGAGACATGAATCAACTTTGCGTCGTGCTCATGTACATGAACTGCCATTGCTTGAATAGCCCTACGATTAACAAGATGGGCGAGTTCACTCTCCTCTTCCGCCCGATCAACAGATGTATACGCCGCCGAATTGATGATGAATTCCGGTTTATATTGCTCGAGTATTGCATTGACCTGTCCAACTTCAGCAAGATCACATTGGTCACGCGCCACGAAGTCAAGTTGATCACAATCGGGTTTGGTGTCACGCAGGGACTGCGCGAGTTGGCCTGTAAATCCGAATACAAGAATACTCATAGTACGAGTTTAAAGGCAGCGCGGGGGCAACACCAAATCAGGCATAAAGCGCAGAATTCCGGCCGATGCCTATGTAGTTCAACCCATAATCGGCACATCGCTCCGGATCATAGATGTTACGCCCATCAAATATAGTCGCCGATTTTAGTTGTCGACTCAGTCTTCTAAAATCAGGTTGCTTGAATTGGCGCCACTCTGTAACAACGATCAACGCATCCGCGTTTTCAGTCGCCTTATACGGGTCATCAACATACGTAACATCTAACCCATCAAGCACCCGCCTTGCCGCATTCATTGCCTGCGGATCAAACGCCACGACACCCGCGCCATACTCGCAGAGCGCCCTTGCAATAGAAATCGCCGGGGCACCCCTGATGTCATCGGTATCTGGTTTAAAAGCCAAACCCCAGAGCGCAAAAGTCTTGCCAGATAGATCGCTACCGAACTGTTCAACAACTTTGTTAACCGGAACAAGTTGTTGCTTTTCGTTACGGCGCTCGACCGCTTCAAAGATATTGTCCTGCAGCCCAGCATTTTGCGCCATGTTAATCATCGCACGCACGTCCTTTGGGAAACAGGAACCCCCGTAACCACAGCCGGGGTAAATAAATGCTGGACCAATACGCGGATCAGCGCCAATACCTCGACGCACATTCTCGACATCCACCCCGTATTGATCACACATCAGCGCAATCTCATTCATAAATGAAATCTTGGTCGCCAGCATGGCATTGGCTGCATACTTGATCAGCTCGGCATCACGCACACCCACAAACTGTATGCAGTCCTGCTTTTTGGAAAAGGCGTTATAGAGTTCACCCATCACCCGTTCGCTTTTTCGATTATGCGTACCAATAACGATGCGATCTGGATACAGGAAGTCTTTCACCGCACTGCCTTCACGTAGAAATTCCGGATTACTGACCACATCAAATTCGATAGTTGCGCCGCGATTATCCAGCTCTGCCTGAATCGCATGGCAAACCTTATCGGCTGTACCCACAGGAACCGTTGATTTGTCGACCACAACAACTGGGTGTTGCAGGGCCTGGCCAATCGAGGTTGCAACCGCCAGCACGTGAGTAAGATCTGCGCTGCCATCTTCATTCGGCGGCGTTCCCACGGCGATAAAGATCACTTCGACATCATGTATGGCGGAAACAAGGTCAGAAGTAAATGTTAAGCGGCCTGCTTCCGAATTCGTTGTGACAAGACTTTCAATCCCAGGTTAATGGATCGGAATAATGCCGTCACGAAGGTCATCAAGTTTCTGCTCATCAATATCCACGCAACTGACCTGGTTACCCATTTCGGCAAAACAGCTACCAGTCACCAATCCTACATAGCCAGTGCCAACAATGGCGAGTTTCATTTGTTCATTCCTTCGAAAACGTAGTTGGTCGCTTCCACAAAACCATTAATGCTGCCACAGTCAAATCGCTTACCCTTAAATTTGTAACCCAACACCATAGTTTTCTTCGCTTGTTCATTGATGGCATCTGTGATCTGGATTTCACCACCCGCGCCCGGCGCCACTTCTCGAATAATGTCAAAAATATCCGGCGTCAATATATACCTCCCGATGATGGCGAGATTAGTCGGTGCGTCTTCAGGCGCGGGTTTTTCCACCATGCTGGAAATTCTATACAAACCTTCCTTGATTTCCTCCCCCTCAATCACCCCATAATTCTGCGTCTCCTCATGCGGTACTTCCTCAATCGCCACAATAGAGCATTGAAATTCGTTAAAGAGACCCACCATTTGTTTCAACACTCCTGTACCGTTGGTACAAAAATCATCGGCGAGTAACACTGCAAACGGATTGTCCCCAATCAATGTTTCCCCTGTGAGTATTGCATGCCCCAGACCTTTCATTTCAACCTGACGGGTGTAGGAAAAAGTACACTCATCAATAATCGCGCGAATATCGTCCAGTAAAGCTTCTTTCGAACTACCGGCAATCTGATGTTCCAGTTCATAGGAAATATCAAAATGATCTTCAATCGCACGCTTACCCCGACCCGATATGAATCCAATATCAGTCAACCCTGCCTCAATCGCTTCTTCAACCCCATACTGAATAAGCGGCTTATTAACGATAGGCAACATTTCTTTCGGCATCGCTTTAGTAGCAGGAAGAAACCGCGTACCGTAACCCGCAGCCGGAAATAAACACTTAGTCAGCATCTGAACAGCTTACTCCGCTTAACCTAACACCCGTCATCCTGAGCATAGAGAAGGATCTGATTTCCCTCCCACACACCTCACCCCAAATTCCAAACCAACCCCTACCGCCCATAATCATCCTCAAACCGAACAATATCGTCCTCACCCAAATAATCCCCCGATTGTATCTCAACAATCTCCAACGCTTCCTCAGTCAAATTCTGCAACCGATGTTTCGTCTCTGCAGGAATATAAGTGGATTGATTCTTATTCAACGTAAATATCTCATCACCGATAGTAACCGTCGCCACACCATTAACCACAACCCAATGTTCGGCGCGATGATGATGAAGCTGCAGCGATAAACTCGCACCTGGCTTAACGCTTATACGTTTCACCTGAAAAGATGGCCCCGTATCCACGCCCTCATAGTAACCCCAGGGACGATACACCTTGCGATGAAAAGTCTGCTCTTCCCGGCCATCCTCCTTCAGTTGGTTAACGATCGATTTTACATCCTGGGCACGATGCTGCGATGCCACCAGCACCGCATCTGCCGTTTCCACAACCACCACATCTTTCAAACCTACAACTGAAACCAATCGATGCCCGGCCCAGATGTAACTGTTTTCAACACCATTGACCACAACATCACCAACGAGTGTATTGTTGTGCTCATCTTTTTCTGAAATCTGCCAGAGAGCGTCCCAGGAACCGATATCACTCCAGCCCGCATCGAGCGGGACAACCAATGCTTCAGTGGTATGTTCCATCACTGCATAATCGATGGAATCCGAAGGGCTGGCTCTAAACGCCGCTTCATCCACGCGGGCAAAGTCAAGATCTGTGGAGACGTTTTTACATGCTTCGACCATTGCCTTTGCAATATCCGGTTTTTGGTTAGCCAGTTCATTTAGATAAACGCTCGCCTTAAACACGAACATGCCACTGTTCCAGCAGTAGAGGTCAGTCTGAAAAAACTCAATGGCCGTGGCCTTATCGGGTTTCTCAACAAATTTATCAACGCGATAAGCACCATCAACACGCGCACCTTTACGAATATAGCCGTATCCCGTCTCAGGTTTAACCGGCACCACGCCAAAAGTGACAAGATAATCGTCCCTGGCTAAATCAATCGCCGTTGTAAGTGCTTCCAGGAAGACATCCGTTTTCCGAATCACATGGTCTGAAGGCAGCACGACGAGTATCGCATCATCCTCCCCCCTTAAGACTTCATGTGCCGCAATAGCCACGGCTGGCGCGGTGTTACGTCCCTCTGGCTCTAGAATAATATTCGCAGGAGCAATTTCAATCTCCCGCAATTGTTCGGCGATCAAAAAACGATGTTCCTCATTACACACTAGAATCGGAGCAGAAACATCGGGATGCGCAGCGCACCTTGTCACCGTGTTCTGCAGCAGCGAAAAGTCATCGACCAATGGCAACAATTGTTTGGGGTAATGCTCACGGGATAGAGGCCAAAGCCTAGTACCGGCTCCACCACACAAAATGACTGGAATTACTTTCAACGATTGCTCACTATCTAAACAGCATGCATGTTAGCGCATTCGTTGCGTGATTATTGTGACTCGTAGGGTTGAATCGGGTCAGAGGGGCCAAGGCCCCAGCTGCCCACAGACTTAAATTCGTGCAGCACGGGCTTCAGGCTCAATAGAACACTAGCAGTTATATCACTGAGGGACTGTCCGGATTCCATCAAGTTCAAATCGTAATCAGGCTTGATATTAAACAATTGCAATACCTGATCGAGCATTTCTCGATGTTGTGCTGTAACACACACTTTCGCATCAATGTCCGGGTGGGCTGCAAGCTCGTGAATCAGGGGG
>Ga0066369_10000390_pt1 | contig 18866 bp, 12 predicted proteins | sample Knorr_S7_td_Bott_FD_70972 | JGI IMG/M metagenome (GOLD analysis project Ga0066369, IMG submission 70972) | Marine microbial communities from Southern Atlantic Ocean transect - Knorr_S7_td_Bottom_ad_4513_LV_A | ecosystem: Environmental > Aquatic > Marine > Oceanic | place: Southern Atlantic... | reverse complement strand
ACAACTGAATTGCACTTGCCAGTTGGCAGAACAGTACTATTTAAAATGCGGTCGCAAGACGTATTGCACTCTGCATATATGCCACACTTTAGAGCACAAATGAATTGTGTTCCAGGTATGATAACCCAATTTGGTTTTACACCAACAGTAACAACTGTTGAAATGAGGCAAACTCCTGAAATGATTGATAAAGTTGCTAATATTAATAGAATTAGAGTTGAAAAAAGTAAAAAATTGATTAAAAAAGGGGAAGAACCTTTAGAACGTTACGAGTTTGACTATTTATTATTATGTAATAAAATTTGCGGAAAGTCACATTACAATATGCAAATGAAAATTATTGTGGAAACACAGGAAGAGTATGATGCTTGGATAAAGACACAAAAAGTATTTAAAAACTCACTCATTAACTAATTTAGAAAAGATTTAAACGATTTTAGATATGTCAGAACACTCAGATTCACACGAAGAGCACGAACATCATCATAAAGAAACTTTTGTAACTAAATACATATTTAGTCAGGATCATAAAATGATTGCAAAGCAGTACCTCATTACAGGTATTATTATGGGAGTTATAGGCGTAATAATGTCAATGATGATGCGTATGCAAATAGCATGGCCAGAAGAACCTAACGTAATCTTTGAAGCGCTATTGGGAAGATGGGCACCGGACGGAGTTATGGATGCCGACATCTATTTGGCTTTGGTTACAATTCATGGAACTATAATGGTCTTCTTTGTGCTTACTGCTGGATTAAGCGGAACGTTTAGTAATTTATTAATTCCGTTACAAATTGGTGCTAGAGATATGGCATCAGGTTTCTTAAATATGTTATCTTATTGGATATTCTTTCTATCTAGTGTAATAATGGTTTTTTCACTATTTGTAGAGGCAGGACCAGCAGCAGCTGGCTGGACTATTTACCCACCATTAAGCGCTTTGCCTTTAGCACAATCAGGGTCAGGAATGGGAATGACCTTGTGGTTAGTGTCCATGGCTATTTTTATTGCCGCATCATTATTAGCCTCATTAAATTATATTGTTACTATAATTAATTTAAGAACAAAAGGAATGTCTATGACAAGACTACCTTTAACAATTTGGGCATTCTTTATAACAGCAATTATCGGTGTAGTATCATTCCCTGTACTATTATCGGCAGCCTTATTATTAATTATGGATAGAAGTTTTGGAACCTCATTCTTCTTATCAGATATATTCATTCAAGGAGAAGTTCTGCACTATCAAGGCGGTTCGCCAGTTTTATTTGAACATTTATTCTGGTTCCTTGGACATCCTGAAGTATATATTGTTATTCTGCCTGCAATGGGTATTGTTTCCGAAGTTATTGCAACCAATTCTCGTAAGCCTATTTTTGGGTATCGTGCCATGATAGCAGCTATTTTAGCAATTGCGTTTTTGTCGACCATTGTTTGGGGTCACCACATGTTTATATCGGGAATGAATCCGTTTTTAGGTTCTGTATTTACATTTACAACCTTGTTAATAGCGATTCCATCTGCAATTAAAGCATTTAACTGGATAACGACTCTTTGGAAAGGGAATCTTCAATTAAATCCGGCAATGTTGTTTTCTATTGGCTTGGTATCTACATTTCTAACGGGAGGATTAACAGGAATTATTCTTGGAGATAGTGCTTTAGATATTAATGTACACGATACGTATTTTGTGATTGCTCACTTTCATTTAGTGATGGGGATTTCTGCATTGTACGGTATGTTTGCAGGAATTTATCACTGGTATCCTAAAATGTTTGGTCGTATGTTAAATAAAAATTTAGGCTATATTCATTTTTGGGTTACGGCAATTTGCGCTTATGGTGTATTTTTCCCAATGCATTTTATAGGTATGGCTGGATTACCAAGACGTTATTATACAAATTCTAATTTTCCATTGTTTGACGATTTACAAGATGTAAATGTAATTATTACAATCTTTGCGTTATTTGGAGGTGTCGTTCAGTTGGTATTCCTTTGGAATTTCTTCTACAGTATTTTCTACGGAAAGAAAACAGTACAAAACCCGTGGCGATCTACTACTTTAGAATGGACAGCACCAATAAAGCATATACATGGCAACTGGGAAGGCAAAATTCCACATGTATATCGTTGGCCTTACGATTATAGTAAACCAGGGCATTATGAAGATTTTGTACCTCAAAACGTGCCCTTAAAAGAAGGCGAAGAAGAGCTTCAACACTAAAATTCCCACGAATCCCGATAGCTATTGGGAGGGAATCTCATCAAGAGAAGTTGCCTCAAGATTTTAAAATACAATTAAAGCCTTTCCTTCCGATAGTTATCGGAATCGGAAAGGTTTTTCGTTATATTTGCTTGTGCTGAAATTATTTCGATTAATTTATAGATTTTTTGTAAATAGTTATTTAAAATTGCAGAATAGATAACTTAAAAGATTCCTGCCTTCGCAGGAAGTTAAGATGAACGAAAACCTAAATCCAACAAACGAAGATTTTTCTCCCGAAGAACAAGAAATAGAAAGAGCTTTAAGACCACTTTCTTTCGACGATTTTGCAGGACAAGATCAGATTTTAGAAAACCTTAAAATATTTGTTGAAGCTTCCAATAAGCGAGGCGATGCTTTAGACCATACTTTATTTCATGGACCTCCGGGATTAGGAAAAACAACATTAGCTTATATACTGGCAAACGAATTACAAGTTGGGATTAAAGTTACTTCTGGTCCAGTTATAGACAAACCGGGAGACCTCGCAGGATTACTCACAAATCTGGAAGAGCGTGATGTGCTGTTTATAGATGAGATTCATCGGTTAAGTCCGATTGTTGAAGAGTATTTATATTCTGCAATGGAAGATTATAAAATCGATATCATGATTGAATCTGGACCAAATGCAAGAACGGTTCAAATCAATTTAAACCCTTTTACTTTGGTTGGCGCAACAACGCGTTCAGGATTGTTAACAGCACCAATGCGAGCGCGTTTCGGGATAAGTAGCAGATTACAATATTATAATACCGAAATATTAACTTCAATAGTACAACGTAGTGCGCATATTTTAAATGTTCCAATTTCTATGGAAGCTGCCATTGAAATTGCGGGACGAAGCAGAGGAACACCAAGAATTGCAAACGCATTATTACGTCGTGTTCGTGATTTCGCACAAATAAAAGGTGATGGAAAAATTGATGTTGAAATTTCTAAATTTAGTTTAAAGGCGCTTAATGTGGATGCTTATGGCTTGGATGAGATGGATAACAAAATATTAACCACTATTATCGATAAATTTAAAGGAGGTCCAGTTGGGATTACAACCATTGCAACAGCAGTAAGTGAAAGTGTGGAAACCATTGAAGAAGTTTACGAACCTTTTTTAATTCAACAAGGCTTTATTATGCGTACTCCTCGTGGTCGTGAGGTCACAGAATTAGCATATAAACATTTAGGTAAAGTAAAAGGTGCAACACAAGGAGGGTTGTTTTAATGTCCCAATACAAATATCCAAATAAAGTTCCTTTTTATAAGTTTTTATTTAACTCGACAGCCATTGCTAAAAATCCAATTCCTTTTTATAAAAAATGGTTTGATATGCATGACGATTCTTTTTCGGTCATATCACCATTTCGTGGCCGAGTAATATTAACACGCAATGCAACATTATCAAAACAGATTCTTCAAAAGCAACATAAAATATATCATAAATCTAAAATTCAAACCAAATTCTTATCTAAATATATTGGTTATGGATTGCTTACATCCAGTGGAGAATATTGGCTAAAGCAACGTCGATTAATACAACCTGGTTTTCATAAAGAAAAAATAAAAAATTTGGTTTCGATTATAAATAATACGATTAGGGAACAAGTTGATAAGATAGAAACAGATACATATGTTGACTTATATCCAATAATGCATGAATTAGCATTTGAAGTTGTAGCTAAATCATTATTCAATTATTCAGCTGAAAAGAAAACTTTAAGGAGATTACAAGTGATAATAGAGCAGCTTCAACAGTTTATTGTAAAAGAAATTAGACAGCCTCACAAAAAACTATGGTATGTTTTAAAAGGTGACATTAGGTATCATATGAAATTGGTTAAGGAAAGCAGGGACATAATCAATGCTGTTATTGAAAACCGAAAACAATCCAAAGAATCTCATGATGATTTACTGGAGATGCTATTAAATGCAAAATATGAAGATGGTTTATCAATGACGAATAATCAACTTATAGATGAAATATTAATTCTTTTTGTAGCAGGACATGAAACCACAGCAAATGCTTTGACATTTACATTAAAGTTACTTGCTCAAAATCAAGACACCTTAAAAAAGATTCAAGCAGAAGTAGATATAGTTGAATCAACCAATAGTTCACTTTTAGATACAATTTTAAAGTTAAAATTTACAAGGAGTTGTATTGATGAAAGTTTACGATTGTATCCACCAGCGTGGATTACAGATAGAGTAGCAGTTAAAGACAACCAACTTGGAGATTATTTTTTAAAGAAAGGAACTATTATAGGGATTTCAATTTATGAGTTACATAGAAGTGTATCTTATTGGAAAAATCCTGATGACTTTATTCCGGAACGATTTATTGAAGATAATCAAAGGCATAAATCTGGATACTACCTTCCCTTTGGGGCTGGACCAAGACTATGTATTGGTAATGATTTTGCAATCTATGAAATGATTTTGGTAATCAATGAAATTATTAAAAGGTTCGATATTTCAACTAATAACAATGTGATTAAAGTTAATCCTTTAATCACATTAAAACCTGTTGGATTACAATTAAAATTTACGCCAAAGTGCTAATTTTGAATCTAAAAAGGCAACATACTGACTAGTCCTAGATAACCGTTACAGGTTTATACAAAAAGTATTATTAAGCAAGATTAATAACACAAATTTATTTTTAATGGGTAATAATACAGGAATAAGCATAAAAAAGGAAGCTATTATTTTAGTTTCCTTTTTTTTGTTCAATAACAATAACAAAAGATAATTGTACATTAGCGATATCAATTATTTGTTTTTGACTGTAATAGAAAGACATACCCAACTCATAAAAACCGAAGCCAAACGCCTCGGTTTTTTGTCTTGTGGTATTAGCAAAGCACAATTTTTAGAAGAAGAAGCACCACGTTTAGAAAAATGGTTAAACCAAAATATGCATGGCAAAATGCAGTATATGGAAAACCATTTCGATAAGCGATTAGACCCAACAAAATTGGTGCAAGATTCAAAAAGTGTTATTTCATTATTGTTAAATTATTTTCCACAAGAGGAACAAAATCAAAACAGTTTTAAGCTTTCAAAATATGCGTATGGTACAGATTATCATTTTGTAATTAAAGATAAGCTCAAACAATTATTACAGTTTATTCAAGAAGAAATTGGCGAAGTGTATGGAAGAGCCTTTGTAGATTCAGCTCCTGTGCTTGACAAAGCCTGGACAGCAAAATCAGGCTTGGGTTGGATTGGTAAACACAGTAATTTGCTAACACAACAAGTAGGATCTTTTTATTTTATTGCCGAGCTTATTATCGATTTAGATTTAGAATACGATTTACCGGCAACCGACCATTGTGGCGAATGTACAGCATGTATAGATGCTTGCCCAACACAAGCTATTGTTGAACCTTATGTGGTAGATGGTAGCAAATGTATTTCGTATTTTACAATAGAATTAAGAGAGAATATTCCAACAGAATTTAAAGGACAATTTGATGATTGGATGTTTGGCTGTGATATCTGCCAAGATGTGTGCCCTTGGAATCGGTTTTCAAAACCACATAACGAACCACTTTTTAATCCACATCCCGAACTATTATCTATGACTAAAAAAGATTGGGAAGAGATCACTGAAGATGTATTCAAAAAAGTGTTTAAAGAATCCGCAGTAAAACGCACTAAATTTTCTGGCTTAACAAGAAATATAGAGTTTTTGAAAAGTTAAAATTTAATATCTATTTCACCATCGAAGTAATTTTCCAATCACGTTAAACCTAAGTCTATTTTCTTTTTTCTATTATCTTTCCTCTTAAAAACGCTTACATTTGTAAATTCATATAAGAAACAATAATATGAGCAAACAAAGCAAGCGTCGAGAAGCCTTAATATACCATTCCAAACCAATTCCAGGAAAAATTAAAGTTGTACCAACAAAAAAATATGCAACACAAAGAGATTTGTCTTTAGCGTATTCTCCAGGAGTAGCAGAGCCTTGTCTTGAAATAGAAAAGGATAAAGAGAATGTTTACAAATACACAGCTAAAGGAAATTTGGTGGCTATAATTTCTAACGGAACTGCAGTTTTAGGATTAGGAAATATTGGTCCAGAGGCCTCCAAACCTGTAATGGAAGGTAAGGGCTTACTCTTTAAAATTTTTGCAGATATAGATGTGTTCGACATAGAAGTTAATACCGAAGATGTCGATGAGTTTATTCAAACAGTAAAAATGATAGCTCCAACTTTTGGAGGGATTAACCTTGAAGATATTAAAGCACCAGAAGCTTTTGAAATAGAAAGACGCTTAAAAGAAGAGCTGGATATTCCTGTAATGCACGACGACCAACACGGTACAGCAATTATATCGGCAGCTGCATTGCTAAATGCTTTAGAAATTGCAAATAAAAACATCGAAGATGTAAAGTTAGTTATAAGTGGTGCTGGTGCTGCTGCTATTTCTTGTACACGATTGTACAAATCTTTTGGGGCAAGAAATGAGAATATTGTGATGCTGGATAGCAAAGGTGTTATTAGAAAAGACCGAGATAATTTAAGCGTACAAAAAGCGGAATTTGCTACTGACAGAAAAATAGACACTTTAGAGCAAGCTATGAATGGAGCTGATGTATTTATTGGTTTGTCAAAGGCAAATATCGTTACTCCCAACATGATAAAAGCAATGGCGAAAACCCCAATAGTTTTTGCTATGGCAAATCCAGATCCAGAAATTGCTTATCAACTAGCAATCGATACACGCGATGATATAATTATGGCAACAGGACGCAGCGATCATCCAAATCAGGTAAACAACGTTTTAGGATTTCCATTTATTTTTAGGGGAGCATTAGATGTTCGGGCGACTGGAATAAATGAAGCTATGAAAAAAGCCGCCGTACTGGCACTTTCCAATTTGGCAAAAGAACCAGTACCGGAACAAGTAAATGTAGCCTATAGAAAAACACGATTAACGTTTGGGAAAGATTATATTATCCCTAAACCCTTCGACCCAAGATTAATAGCCGTTGTGCCTCCAGCTGTAGAAAAAGCTGCAATGGAAAGTGGTATAGCAAAAGAACCAATAGCAAATTGGAAGAAATATGAAGAATCTCTTTTGGAGAGATTAGGAAGCGATAATAAATTAGTACGATTATTACATAACAGAGCTAAATTAGAACCTAAGAGTGTCGTTTTTACTGAAGCTGACCAATTAGTGGTACTAAAAGCAGCTCAAATAGTGTATGATGAAGGCATCGCTAAACCAATTTTATTAGGACGACGTGATAAAATTGAAAAGTTAAAAGAGGAAATAGAATTTGATGCTGAAGTCCCTATAATTGATCCTAAAAGTGATGCCGAAGGAGATAGAAAAGATGCATATGCAAAAATATATTGGGGACAACGTAAACGACGAGGCATAACTTTGCATAGTGCCAGAAAACTGATGAGAGAGCGAAACTATTTTGCTGCAATGATGGTTAACGAAGGTGATGCCGATGCCTTAATTTCAGGATATTCCAGAAATTATCCATCAGTTGTAAAACCAATGTTAGAATTAATTGGTCTGGACAAAGGTGCTTCGAGGATTGCTACCACAAATGTATTAATGACAGAGCGAGGCCCTTTATTTTTAAGTGATACATCGATTAATATAGATCCAACAGCAAAAGACCTTGCCAAGATTGCGCAAATGACAGCCACTACAGTAAAGATGTTTGGTATAGAACCCATAATCGCAATGATATCCTACTCGAATTTCGGTTCGTCTGTTAACGAAAAGGCTTCAAAAGTTAGAGATGCAGTAAAATATTTACACAGGTATTTTCCGAGCTTAATTGTGGATGGCGAATTGCAAACAGATTTTGCCTTAAATAAAAAAATGCGTATGGATCGTTTTCCATTTTCCAAACTGACCAATAAAAAAGTAAATACGCTTATTTTTCCTAATTTAGATGCAGCTAATATTACATATAAACTTCTTAAAGAATTTAATCAATCAGAAAACATTGGTCCAATTATGATGGGAATGAAAAAGCCTGTTCATATTTTACAATTAGATGCAAGTGTAGATGAAATTGTAAATATGACAGCCATTGCAGTAATAGACGCACAAAAGAAGCAGAAAAGAGCTCTTTAAATACTTTAAACTCTAGACAATGATTAGTTACATAATTTTATTACATTTGAAACGATAACAAAACGTAATTAATGATTACACATATTCAAGGAAAACTTATTGAAAAAAATCCTACTAATGTTGTGATAGATTGTAACGGAGTTGGCTATCATTTAAACATTTCTTTGCATACCTATTCTCAAATTCCAGATCAAGAAAATTTACGCCTTTATACACACCTGCAAGTAAAAGAAGATTCGCATACCTTATATGGGTTTTCTTCATTGTCTGAACGTGAAATTTTCCGTTTGTTAATTTCGGTAAGTGGTATAGGAACTAATATTGCTCGTACAATGTTGTCTTCATTATCGCCTAAACAAGTTAGAGAAGGTATTGCCATAGAAGATATTGCATTAATACAATCTGTAAAAGGAATAGGACTAAAAACCGCACAACGTGTAATAATAGAATTAAAAGATAAAGTTTTAAAGATTTATGATATAGATGAAGGTTCAATTTCTATAAGCAATACTAATAAAGAAGAAGCGTTATCTGCTTTAGATGTTCTTGGCTATACAAAGAAGCAATCCAATTTAGTTGTAGATATAATAATAGCTGCTAATAAAGACGCTAATATAGAAACTATAATAAAAGAGGCTTTAAAAAAATTATAATTTATATTGAAAACTACCAACAGCACAATTTATAAATTTGCCCTACAATATGTGCTTACCAGTATTATGTTGGTTTTTTGCACGACAATTTTTGCACAGCAAATACCTAACACTAAAGTAAAAGATTCTACAAGTACAAGTTTTTCTTTCGGAAATTTATTAATGCCAAATCCTAATAGTATCGTTTCAAAATATACTTACGATCCAAAAACAGACAGATACATATATACCGAAAGCATTGGAAATTTTAATATTAACTATCCTTTAATATTGTCGCCAGAAGAGTATTATAAACTATTGGGTCAAGAAGCTTTAAAAAGTTATTACAAACAAAAAATTGATGCTTTTGATGGAAAAAAAGAAGGATCGGAAGAATTACAAAAAAATCTTATCCCGGAGTTTTATGTAAACTCCAATTTTTTTGAAACCATTTTTGGAAGCAATACCATTGAAGTAATTCCACAAGGAAGTATAGAAATGGATTTAGGTATACTATTTACCAAACAAGATAACCCATCGTTTTCGCCAAGAAACAGAAGCAACTTTACTTTTGATTTCGACCAACGAATCAGTTTAAGTTTATTAGGAAAAGTAGGGACGCGATTACAGGTAACAACAAATTACGATACCCAGTCAACTTTCGATTTTCAAAATTTATTTAAGTTGGAATACACACCAACTGAAGATGATATTCTACAAAAAATTGAAATTGGTAATGTTAGTATGCCATTAAACAGTTCGTTAATAACTGGAGCTCAGAGTTTGTTTGGTGTAAAAACAGAACTTCAATTTGGAAAAACAAGGATAACCGCTGTATTTTCCGAGCAAAAATCAGAAACAAGAACTGTAGTGTCTCAAGGAGGAGGAACCTTAGAAGAGTTTGAGTTTTTTGGATTAGACTACGACGAGAACAGGCACTTTTTTCTGGCACAATATTTTAGAGACACATACGATAAGGCTTTATTGACCTATCCTTATATAAACAACCAAGGCTTACAAATTACAAGGATTGAAGTTTGGGTAACTAATAGAACAACCCAAACAGATAATGTAAGAAATATTGTTGCCCTTCAGGATTTAGGAGAATCCGACCCAAGAAAAATAGGTTCGTCTGTAAATATTTTAACACCTAATCCAGCCGCTTTTCCTGAAAATCCTAATAATGCCTACGATCCAACAAATATTGGTGGCCCAGGATCTCAAATTACAGAAGCTATAAGAAATATTGCAACAGTACAAGCAGGAATTTTAGTTCCAGGAGTAAACGAAGGGTTTGATTATGGAAAATTAGAAAATGCTAGAAAACTTCAAGAAGGAAGAGAATACACATTAAATACACAATTAGGATATATTTCTTTAAATCAGCGCTTACAAAACGATGAAATTTTAGCAGTAGCATTTCAGTTTACTGTAGGTAACAAAGTTTTTCAAGTAGGTGAATTTGCTAATGATGGTATTGATGCCACCGAAGTGACTGAAGACGTTAATACAGGCAACCCAATTATTAATACAAACAGTTTAATTCTTAAAATGCTAAAAAGTACAATTACAAGTGTTGCCGAACCTATTTGGAATTTAATGATGAAGAACATTTATAACACAGGTTCATTTCAATTAAGCAAGGAAGATTTCAAATTAAATATTTTCTATACCGAAACATCACCATTAAATTTTATTACTCCAGTAGATGGTACACCATTTCCAACACCTGCACCTAATCAAGATCCGATTGAGGAAACACCATTATTGAGATTTTTTAATCTTGATAAATTAAATTTCAATAACGATTCGCAAACTAATGGAGACGGTTTTTTCGATTTTGTTCCAGGTATTACTGTCATTCAGCGAAACGGAAAAATTATTTTCACAAATGTAGAACCCTTTGGAAATTATTTATTCGAAAAATTGAGGTTAAATATAAGTGAAAATTACGATGGAAACGAAAGTATTACAGCCGATTATAATGCGAATCAAAAAAAATATGTGTATCGAACACTTTATAAAGAAACTAAAACAGCAGCTTTAGAAGATGGCGAAAAGAACAAGTTTCAAATTAAAGGACGTTATAAATCATCTGGAGGTTCTGGCATACCAATTGGAGCATTTAATGTGCCAAGAGGCTCGGTTAAAGTAACTGCAGGCGGAAGGGTTTTAATTGAAGGTGTAGACTATACAGTAAATTACCAATTAGGAACTGTTCAAATATTAGATCCAGCTTTACAAGCATCAAATATACCTATACAAGTATCAGTCGAAAACAATGCTGTGTTTGGTCAACAAACCAAACGGTTTACAGGTTTTAATGTCGAACATCAGTTTAACGAAAGTTTTGTTTTGGGTGCTACATTCTTAAACTTAAACGAAAGGCCAATAACTCATAAAGCAAATTTAGGAACCGAACCTATAAATAATTCTATTTTTGGAATCAATGGTAATTTTTCTACCGAAGTACCTTTTTTAACTCGTCTTGCCAATAAGTTGCCTAACATTGATACTGATGTTCCGTCAAATTTATCTGTAAGAGGGGAATTCGCATATTTACTTCCTGGGTCGCCTAAAGGATCAGATTTTACAGGTGAATCCACCTCTTATATCGATGATTTTGAAGGCACACAAAATGCTATAAGCCTTTTATCTCCTCAAGCTTGGTTTTTATCAAGTCGCCCATTAGGATTGGGGAGAATTTACAGTGAACCAGAAGATAATAATGGTATACAAAATGGTTTCGATCGCGCACTATTAAATTGGTACTCAATCGACCCTATGTTTTATAGTAGCCAAAGACCTGGTGACATAACTGATAATGATATTTCCGATTTATATACAAGACGCATTTTTATAGATGAAATATTTCCGGAAATAGATTTAGTGCAAGGGCAAACTACTGTTATTAACTCTCTAGATTTAACGTATTATCCTACTGAAAGAGGACCTTATAATTTTCAGTCAGCAAATATTGATATTCCTACAGGAACTTTGACAAACCCAACAAATAGTTGGGCAGGAATTACAAGACAATTAACATCAACCGATTTTGAACAGGCAAATGTAGAATATATTGAATTTTGGTTAATGGATCCTTATTTAAATAACCCTTCAAATCCTGGAGGGAAATTAACCTTTAACCTTGGAAATATTTCGGAAGATGTATTAAAGGACGGTAAAAAACAATACGAAAACGGATTGCCTGAAGATGGAGATATATCGTCGCTTTTAAATTCAGGAACCGATTGGGCGATACCTCAAAATCAATCCTTGATTTATGCCTTTTCAACTCTTGGACAGGAGAGAAATAATCAAGATGTTGGTTTTGATGGTTATAGTGATGCCGACGAAAAATCATCTTTGGTTTCTGAAATTATCCCATTTCAAGGATTAGAAGATCCTTCAAACGATAATTACACCTACTTTTTAAATACTGATGGAAATATTTTTGAGCGTTACAAACAATATAATGGTTTAGAAGGAAATTCGCCAGACACTTTTACAGATACCAATCGTGGCTCAACAACGCAACCAGATGTTGAAGATATAAATCGTGACAATACCATGAACACGATTGATAGTTATTTTGAATACGAAATGGAGATAACGCCAATAAGCCTTGCCAATCCTAACAATACGTTTATCGTTGACAGAAAAGAAAGGAATGTAACTTTACCAAACGGAAACACAGCAAATATAAAGTGGTATCAATTTAGAATTCCCTTAACAGAACATACAAATACCGTTGGAGGTATTACCGATTTTAGATCTATTCGTTTTACACGTATGGTTTTAAAAGATTTTTCTGAAAAAACAGTATTACGTTTTGCCACTTTAGGTTTAGTCAGGAGTGATTGGAGACGTTATAAATTATCTTTAGATAGTAACGATCCAAATGTTGATGACGATGGCACCGAATTTAACGTAGGTGTAATAGGCTTACAAGAAAATGATGGGAATTATGTTATTCCACCAGGAGTAGAGTTAGAACAGTTTAATAACAATAATACTATAGTAAGGCAAAACGAACAATCTTTAGTAGTAAATGTTTGTGAGTTGGAACCTACGGATTCAAGAGCTGTATATAAAAATATTAATGTGGATATGCGTCAGTTTAAAAAACTGCGAATGTTTATTCATGCCGAAGAAGGCGACACTCCAGGATTGCTGGATGGAGACGCAATTGGATTTATTAGAATGGGGAACGACTTTACACAAAATTACTATCAAATTGAAATCCCTTTACAAGTATCATCTGGAAATTCTCAAGATCCATTTGAGGTATGGCCAGAAATAAACGAAATAAACTTGCCTATTGAAGTTCTGGAAAAAATAAAATCTTTGGGTATTGTAAATGGAACTTTAGGAGATGTGAATCCTACTTTTTATGATGTTGTAGATGGTGTTTTGGATGATAATCCCATTCCTGAATTCTCTCCTTACACAATGGGTCAACACCGTGTAGCTATTAAAGGAAACCCAAATTTTGGAGATGTTAGAGTGTTAATGGTTGGGATTAAAAATTCGCATACAAAACTTAATAATATTGATATATGTACAGAAGTCTGGTTTAACGAACTGCGACTCTCTGATATGGATAACAAAGGAGGTTGGGCTGCAGTTATAAGCATGGATACCAATATAGCAGATTTTATGAATATTAGTGCAACTGCTAGACAGAGTACTACTGGATTTGGGACTATAGAGCAAGGACCAAATCAAAGAAGTAGAGAAGATATAAAACAATACGATGTAGTTACCAACATTAATATTGGACAGTTGTTACCAAAAAAATGGGGACTGCAAATTCCTTTTAATTATGGACAAGGAGAAGCCCTTATAACTCCTGAATACGACCAACAATATAAAGATATAAAATTACAAAATCGTTTAGACGCAGCACAAACAAGTGCAGAAAGAAAAGCCATTTTAAAACAATCAGAAGATTATACAAAACGACAAAGTATTAATTTTATTGGAGTACGGAAGTTAAGGACAAGTGAGAGCAAACCAAGATTTTACGATGTAGAGAATTTAACATTCAACTATTCTTTTAACCAAACGGAACATCGAGATTTTGAAATTGAAAATTCATTAGATCAAACTGTAAGGGTTGGTACTAGTTATAACTTTAATTTCAATCCTATAAAAATTGAACCCTTTAAAAAGAATGATTCTTTATTTAAAGGCAAGTACTGGAAAATATTAAAAGACTTTAATTTTAATTTACTACCTACAAGTTTTTCGTTTAACACAGATTATGTAAGGCAATTTAACAAGCAAAAGTTTAGAGAAGCAGATTTGGGAGGTGCTAATATAGGTATTGAAGAATTGTACAGAAGAAATTACACTTTCGATTTTCAATATACTGTAAATTATAACATTACTGATGCTTTAAGTTTGAATTTTTCGGCATCAAATAATAATATTGTACGAAATTATTTTGTAGATGACCTGTTAAATGGAGAACAAGATCCATTATTAAAAATTTGGGATGGTTTCTTTGATGTTGGCGACCCTAACAGGCAGTTTCAACAATTAGGTATTAATTATGAGATTCCATTATATAAAATCCCGACCTTGAGTTTCTTAAGAGCTACTTATGCTTATACAGGAGATTTTCAATGGAATAAAGGATCAGATTTGTTTGGGAATCTAACAATTGATGGGCAAACTTACGATTTAGGAAATTCGATTTCTAATGCAAACACACATAACTTAAATGCTACTTTAGATATGCGAAAGCTCTATAACTATATAGGTTTAAAAAAGAAAACCACAAGAAGAAGAGCGTCACCAGGAAGTCCTAAAGTTAATAGAAGCTTACCGAGCCCAACACCTTCTAATAATAATCAAACAACAAAAACTAAAAAAAATACACTATATAATGCTGCAATAGACATCGTAACAAGTGTAAAAAGAATTCAGTTTAGTTATACAGAAAGAAACGGAACCTTTTTGCCTGGCTATTTGCAAACACCTGGATTTATTGGCACACTTAAGCCTACCTTTGGTTATACATTTGGAAGTCAAAGAGACATCAGGCATCTGGTAGCCAGAAATGGTTGGTTAACTGTTTTTCCAGACTTTAATCAACAATATACCGAAAACCAAACTAAAATTTTAGATTTTTCTGTAAATATAGTGCCTGTGAGAGACTTAAAAATAGACCTGACAGGAGGAAGAACCTATGCTGAAAATTTCACAGAATCTTTTAATACTTTAGATGTAAATGGCGATGGTTTTAGTGATGAATACAATGCATTAATTTCGAACACTTTTGGAAATTTCAATATATCAACAAGTTTAATAAGAACTGCATTTAATAGCAGTGATGAAAATGGATCGACTACATTCAATGATTTCAGGACTAACAGATTGGTGATTGCAAGACGACTTGCACAAGATGCTGGAGTAGATTTTTCTAATCCAAATAATTTTGAAGATGAAGACTTAAACGGTTTCCCTTTAGGATATGGAAAAACAAATCAGGCAGTATTGTTGCCAGCATTTTTAGCAGCATATTCAGGTAAAGATGCCAGTAAAGTTGATTTAGGAGCATTTAGAGATGTGCCAATACCTAATTGGACTTTAAAATACACAGGATTTATGAAGTTTAAATGGTTTAAAAAACATTTTAAACGCTTTTCTTTAACTCATGGCTATCAATCTACTTACACAATAAATCAGTTTAGAACAAATCTGGATTTCAATGCTGCAGATCAAAGTTTAGAGTACACAGCCCAAGACCCAAATGTTTTTGACCAATCTGGTAATTATAAAAACGAAACTTTGTTTACCAATATTAATTTAATGGAACAATTCAGCCCATTAATAAAGATTGATTTCGAAATGAAAAACTCTCTAAAAGTATTAGCCGAAATTAGAAAAGATCGTATATTATCGTTAAGTTTCGACAATAATTTAATGACCGAAATTCAAGGTAACGAATATATTATTGGTTTGGGTTACAGAATAAAAGATGTAAAAATAAGATCACAAATCGCAGGTCCAAAACAAATTGTAAAAAGCGATTTAAATATGAAAGCTGACATTTCAGTTCGAGAGAATAAGACCATTATAAGATATTTGGATGTAGATAATAATCAGGTAACTTCAGGACAAACTATTTGGAGTTTTAAATATTCGGCAGATTATGCGTTTAGTAAAGCCTTAATAGCAATTTTTTATTTTGATTATTCGTTTTCGGAATATGCAATATCAACCGCTTTCCCACAAACAACAATTCGTTCGGGAATTACAATACGGTATAATTTCGGAAATTAACAACAAATACTAATTACAGTAAAAATTACATTATGAACATTCCATCAGAATTAAAATACACTAAAGATCACGAATGGATAAAAATAGATGGTGATACGATTACAATAGGAATTACCGATTTTGCGCAAAGCGAATTAGGTGACATTGTTTATGTTGAAGTAGAAACTTTAGACGAAACTTTAGAGATTGAAGAAGTTTTCGGCACTGTAGAAGCAGTAAAAACTGTTTCGGATTTATTTTTACCAGTCACTGGTGAGATTATAGAATTTAATGAATCTCTGGAAGATGAACCGGAAAAAGTAAATAACGATCCTTATGGAGAAGGTTGGATGATTAAAGTAAAATGTTCTGACGTTTCTCAGTTAGACGATTTACTTTCAGCCGAAGACTATAAAACCATTATAAGTGCCTAAAAAAATAGTGTTGATACTAGCAATTGGTTATACCATAGTTTTAGCAATTGTTAGTCTAATGGCTATAACCTCACCATTAAATATAGGAACTAACTACGACGATAAGATTTTTCATATTTTTGCTTATGGAATACTTTTCATACTATGGTATTTTGCGCTACTTCGTTTAAAAACAATAAAGCCAATTTTTAAAGCAGTACTGTTTTCGGTTTTTTATGGTATAATTATTGAGGTATTACAAGGACAGTTTACAATTGTAAGAAAGTTAGATATATTAGATGTTCTTGCAAACTGTATTGGTGTAATGATTGCTTCATTTTTTATTATTATAAGAAACAGAACAATCGTTAAAAAATTATAATCCCTTGCTTTTTTAGCAAATTATTGGTTATTTTACAAATCTCGAAAACAAAAAAACAAATTATGGAACTTAAAAAAAATCCAAAAGCAGACGTAAGACAAAATGGATCCATCTATTTTGCAGTAGGTTTACTGTTAATGTTAGTAGTAACCTATTATACTATTAACTACAAATCTTACGATAAGAGCGATATAGATATAGGGTTAGTAAGTAATGAAATGGATGAAGAAGAAGAGATGCTTAATATAGAACAAGTTAAGCCACCTCCTCCACCTCCTCCACCTCCAGCAGCACCTGAAGTAATTGAAATTGTTGAAGATGAAGAAGAGATAGAAGAAACTGTAATCGAATCTACTGAAACCGATCAAGAAGAAGAAATAATGGAAGTTGAAGATATTGAAGTAGAAGAAGTAGATGAAGATATAGAAGTTCCTTTTGCAGTTATCGAGAATGTTCCTGTTTATCCGGGTTGTGAAAAAGGAAATAATGATGCTAAAAGAAAATGTATGTCTGACAAGATAAAGAAATTTGTAATAAAGAAATTTAATACAGATCTCGCCGGAGATTTGGGACTTACAGGAAGACAACGTATAAACGTTATTTTTAAGATAGATAAAAACGGAAATATTGTAGGAGTTCGTGCTAGAGCACCTCATCCAAGACTTGAAAAAGAAGCAGCACGTGTTATTAATTTACTGCCTAAAATGAAACCAGGTCGTCAACGAGGTAAGGCAGTAACAGTACCTTATTCGTTACCAATTATCTTTCAAGTACAAGATTAACCCATAACACCAATTACATATATTCAAAATCCCGTTACCATTTGGCAACGGGATTTCTTTTGGAATGCTTATTGTGATTTATTCATAATCTATTAACATCTTAAATTTAATAATTATGAAACTTTTAAAAAGTAATCACAAACTCGTTGGTCAGAACGAGCAATTCGTGAAAAAATCACACAAGCATGAAACAACTTTACGAAATAACTCAACACTCTATTTTCAAGGTGGGTTGATTTTAACATTGTTAGCCTCTTATGGTTTATTGGAAATGAATTTTAGAAGTGAATCGTTCAAATTCGTTTCTCCGCTAACAGATGATACCGAAGTTGTTTATTTTGTTAATATTGTTCCTGAAACTATTCCTGAACCTGTAACAGAAAAAAAAGCAGAACCAGTAAGAAAGAAATTATTGGCTATAAAGTTTGTTCCGGTTAAAAATCCAACCATCATTCCTGAAAAGTTAAAACCAATGGTGGCTTATAGTTCGCCAACGATAACAATTCCTAAAGAAAAGAAAATAGTTTCTACCAAACCAAGAACTATGATAGACGTAGAAAAAGTACCAATCTATCCAGGTTGTGAAGGCTTAACTACCAATGTAGAACTAAGACAATGTATGTCTAAAAAAAATAGGTAGGTTAATACAGAGAAAGTTTAATACAGATTTGGCAGAAAGTTTAGGATTAACAGGGAAGCAAAATATTTATGTACAATTTAAGATAGATAAATCTGGAAATGTTTCAGAAATAAAAGCAAGTGCTAAACATATTAAACTAAAAAAAGAGGCAATAAGAGTTGTAGGTAAAATTCCTAAAATGATTCCCGGTAAACAAAGAGGAGAAAATTTTGAGGTTATGTATACGTTGCCAATAGTATTTGAGGTACGAAATTAAAAACAACACGTAATTATTATCAAGCCGCTATCAATTTATTATGATATCGTTTTTTTTGTTTGATATAATCAAAAAATAGTATCTTTCAACCAACAAAATATTTTCAATAAACGATG
>Ga0066369_10000388_pt1 | contig 18912 bp, 18 predicted proteins | sample Knorr_S7_td_Bott_FD_70972 | JGI IMG/M metagenome (GOLD analysis project Ga0066369, IMG submission 70972) | Marine microbial communities from Southern Atlantic Ocean transect - Knorr_S7_td_Bottom_ad_4513_LV_A | ecosystem: Environmental > Aquatic > Marine > Oceanic | place: Southern Atlantic... | reverse complement strand
CGGCACTATCGCCGATCTCATCCAATACCGGAATCTCTACGACACGACCATCGAGCGAGTCGATCTGCGCACCGTGACGACCCAACATGGTGATTTTGAGTTACACACCTACAAGGACAACATTTCTGATTGCGTGCATTACGCATTGGCTATCGGTGACGTGACCGAGGAAGAACCCTGCCTGGTCCGTGTACAGGTACTCAATACCCTGCGGGATGTACTGCAAACCACCAGACCTGGCCACTCTGACACCTGGTCGCTCAACGATTCTCTGGCACATGTTGCCGAGGCCGGCAAGGGTGTGGTTGTGCTGGTTGGCCAGGATTTCCATCAACAGGACGAGCTAAGTCAGGTGGTCCACTTCCCAGAGGTACCACCGATTCAGCGGCATACCAGTGAGGCAGGTGTGTATCGCGTTGTCGGCACGGGCTCACAGATCCTCAGGGATGTGGGTGTGGGTAAAATGCGGCTACTCAGTTCACCTACCCGATTTAATGCCATTTCTGGATTTCATTTAGAAGTTGTTGAATTTATTGAGAAAACCTAATAAATATAAACTTCTTTCGAGATTATTCTGCTTGTCTCTGATCCTGCCGGGGACAGGTTATTGCGCGCCAACACCCAGTGATGTAGTCGGCGAATTTCACCGGGCGCTGGTTCAGGCGATGCAGACTGCTGATTGGGAGGACCGTATCAGCATCATTGGCCCGAAGGTCTCGAAACATTTTCAGGTGCATACAATTTCCCGGATTTCCCTCGGCAGGAACTGGCATTCCCTGACAGCGGACCAGCAATCAGGTTATCAGGCACTGATGCGCGAGCTCATTACCACCACCTACGCATCAAGATTCGCTTCATTTAGCAATCAGGTTTTTACCATTACCGGCAGCGAACCAATCACCAGCAATCGAATGCGAGTGAAATCAGTATTGGTCACAAAGTCACAAACCGTCACATTGGACTATCAGCTACAGGAAAAAGATGGCGTCTGGCAAATGTATGACATTGTCGCCAATGGCGTAAGCGACCTTTCACTGAAACGCTCGAACTATTCAGCGATGTTCAAAAAGGGTGGCCTACCGGTGGTGGAAGCAGAACTACGAAGAAACATTGAAAGAAACATTGCAAAAAACAGAGCCTTCTGAGTAGCCCATGCTGACCAGGCTGCTTCGAACATGGACCCAGTGGGTAATTGGGCATGCAAGACTGGTCCTGGCGCTGCTGCTTATCTCGACCCTGGGCGCTGCGTATTTCGCAGTGAGCGAATTCGAGATGAATTCCGATACCTCTCGCCTGATTCGCCAGAATACCGAGTGGAGACGAACCTTTGACGCCTTTGTCGACGCCTTCCCGCAATACGACCAGAATACCTTTGTCGTTGTCAGCGGCAGCCAACCCTGGGTTGTCTCAAGCGTCACCCAAGCCCTGACCCGTGAAATCAAAGCCCAGGACGCCATATTCAAGTCTGTCTACAGCCCTGCATCCGTTGAGTTTGCTGACCGAAATGCACTCCTGTTCCTGGACCCTGACACCCTCAACGATACCGTATCAAAGCTCGCTGAGGCGCAGCCCTTTCTGACTGCAATTGCCGTAGACCAGACCCTGAATTCGGTGCTCCAGCTGGTGATCGACGCGCTCGATTCTAACGAGGAACTACCCATCGGTTTTGCGCAAATGGCCGACGCCTTAAACCTGGCTGCAAACAGGGCGCTTGATGGTTCTGACAAACCAATCTCCTGGCGGGATGAATTGTTCCAGGTGGATCAGGACAAGACTTTCTACCAGATAATCTTCATCAAGGGACAGCAGAATTTCGGCAGGGATTTACCCAATGCCATGGTCATTGACGAACTCGAACGGACGATTGCCGGCTTGTCACATCCTTTCAAGGAGGATGTTGAGATTCGTCTGACCGGTCAGGTACCCCTGGAACACGGTGAGATAGTGAGCGCAATAAACAGCGCCCAGTTCGCAGGTACACTCGCACTGTTCATACTGATTGTGATTCTCGTCTGGGGAGTTCGCTCCGCTCGAATTATCGCCGCGACTTACCTCGCTATGTTATGCGGTTTAATCTGGACCGCGGCCGTGGCCATGGTTACCGTTGGTCAATTCAACACGATTTCGATTATTTTCCTGGTGATGTTCATTGGCCTGGGAGTTGATTTTGCGGTGCATCTTTGCCTGAAGTATCAGGAATCCAGGAGTCAAAAAGCGAAATCCGAAGCCCTGGTTGAAACAATCGTTGAGCTTGGCCCCGCCATCATACTTTGCGGTATTACTTCCGCGATCGGATTTCTTGCGTTTGTGCCAACTGAGTATATCGGGCTGCGTGAAATGGGCATCATCTCCGGTGGAGGAATGATTATCGCAGTGATCACCAGCCTCACATTGATACCTGCCTTCTTTGCCGTTGCCAGGGACCCGATACCCTCTACCGATCTTCCCTTCGCGGATGCCCTGACAACAGTCGTTGCCGACAATCCAAAGGCAACCGTTTATGGCACCCTGGCGTTAGCCATCGTCCTTGCCGCCGTCGCTAGCCAGGCGACTTTCGACTACAGCACCCTGTCCCTAAAAGATCCAAAATCTGAGGCGATGACGACCCTGCGCGAGTTACATGAACAGGACATCGTTACCGACTATGCGCTGACTTACCTTGCAGACGATGTTTCTTCAGCAGAAAAATCAAAACGCGCCTTGTTACAACTCGATGTCGTATCGGAGGTCAAAACACCCAGGGACTACTTGCCCAAATACCAGCAGGAAAACTTATTGATTCTCGAAGACGCGCTGTTTTTTCTTGAATCGATCTTCTCAGCCACGAACAGTGCCACACGCTTTTCAGACACAGACCTGAAAAACCTGCTGATTGAGTTGAACGCGGCCATAGGCGATGCACGCAGCAGAGAAAATAATCCGATGTCGGCCTCGTTACAGGCTTCCCTGATCGATCTCGAAATATCGGTAGACCAACTCATCAACGGGGAGCCGAAATCCCGGGAACTACTGACTGATCTCATTGTGCCGCCGATCAAGGCAGAAATTGAATGGCTCAAGGTCGCGTTGACACCGAGCGAGGTAACCCTGAACGATTTACCCAGTGACATGCACGACCGCCTGATTGCAGCAGACGGAACTGCAGTCGTTTCTGTTACCCCGGCGATGGACGTCTTGCCGGTAGAAGCCATGAGAGAGTTCACGGAAGCTGTAATGGCAATCGCACCCAATGTTACCGGCCGTCCCGTGCTGGATCTTGGCATTGGCGACATCGTTATCACCGCCTTTATGACCGCGCTCGGCATTGCAGTGATCACCATTTTCATCATCCTTGTCATGACGCTACATAGCATCCTTGATTCTGTTCTGGTATTCATCCCTCTGGTCATGACCGCAATGGTGGCATTGGCGCTTTCAGTGCTGGCAGACCTGCCGCTCAACATGGCAAATGTTATTGTCATCCCACTCATTTTCGGCCTGGGAGTCGACAATGGTATTCATATGGTCAAGCGCTATCATCAATCGGCCAGTGTGGCGGCACTTATGCACTCCAGCACTCCGAAAGCGGTGTTCCTGAGCAATCTGACGACCACAGGGACCTTCTGTGCTTTGAGCTTCTCAACGCATCAAGGCATCTATTCAATTGGCGTGTTGCTCACAGTTGCCTTGTGCGCATTAATGCTGTTAACACTTGTCTCTCTACCCGCAATGCTGGCAATCTTCTCGCCACTCCGCCTAAGATGTAGCCTACCCACTCACAAGACAACCCATGAGCCATAAACTTGAACTAGTCATTGAAGACGAAGCGCCACCGCTTGTGCGTGTATTTGCCAATACTTTAAAGCTGACACTAGAGCAACCGAAAGGCCACAAAATCGCCGCGGCCGCGAAAGGAATTTTCGCTTTGCAATCGACCAGGGGACCCCAGGCTGTGACCATTGACATTGGGGTTGATGAGATCAGATTGACTCATGGATGCTCTGAACAGGCACAGGTCGTTTTACAGATGGATTTCAACAATCCCAAATTGGCACCAAAAATCATCGGCCTGTTCAAACACCCGCTACTCGCCTACCGAATCGGGAAACTCCTGTCTGTGCCTTTGCCTGACTGGGCGGATAGTGCAAAACGCTTCTGGGCGGCGACCCATGAATTATCTGACATGCCCGATAAGTTGATCATTACCTGCACCAACGAGGAGCGGAGTCTCAGTTTCGGGGGAGGAGACAGCCAGGTCGAGCTATATGGATCATCCGATCAACTTGAATCGATGCTGGTGGGTAATTCCCTGTTGGTGCAGGACACCATTGCAGGGAAAATCCGTTTCCGCGGAACCTTGCAACATATGGCAGGCCTGAGCCAGGCCTGCCAGAAACTGATGCTGGGTGAAATAAATGGATGAACCCACTATCGAGGAATGGATGGACCGCCATCACGTGGAGGTTGTGCGCACACACGCAACGACCCTGGAAGGCCACGGTGTCGGCAAGTATCTCAATCGACCCAAATTCCTGAAATCACTACCCGATGGCCACACTATCGCCGACATGGCCCTGGCTATGGACCCATCCGGATTTCCTCATCTCACCTTCTGGCATGAATTTCGCCATGCACAGCTTGGCGATATCCATATGCGGCCCGATATCAACACCATTGTCTCTGACGGAACAGATCCTGATCTGGGGCACTGTCTGTGCGATTTCGTCGACGTCTATGGCAACGACATCTCTCTGTGCCCAAGGTCGCTGTTAAGGCGAACCACAGAGAAAGTTAAGAATCTGGGCTATAGCGTTAAGGCTGCATTTGAACTGGAGTTTTTCTTGTACAAAAACTCTTTTGAGAGCGCCCGACGTCGCAGTTATAAAAACCTGGAACCGATAACAGCTTCCGGCATGCAAAATATTTATCTGCTACGCAATGCCCACCGTTATCGGCCATTCATGAACGAAGTCATCAAACGCATGAACTGGCAGCAATTCGGATGGGAATCATGGAGTGATGAAGGCGGCGTCGGTCAGATTGAACTTAACTTCTCACCCTGTGATCCGGTCACCGCCGCCGACAGGATTGTTCGGGCAAGGCAACTGATTTATGAAGTGGCTGTCGATCTGGATATGTCGGTTACCTTCATGTCCACCACCTCTCGGGGTTACTCAAACGGGTTACACGTCCATCATTCACTGCAACGCGAAGACGGCACTGCTGCATTTCTTACCGGCGGCAAACGATCAGATCTTTTCCTGCAATGGATCGCAGGAATCACCAGCACCATGGCCGGCGCAACCTCTATATTGTGCCCGTCGATTAACTCTTATCGCCGACTGAAAGAATTTACCAGCCCGCCGGTCACGGCCAGCTGGGCAGAAGAGAACAGATCTGCAGGTCTGCGTGTATTCTCCCGGTCAGAATCACTCGCCCGGATTGAACATCGACTGCCGAGCGGTGACGCTAATCCTTACCTGGCGCTTGCGGTCATCCTCGCGGGTGGGCTCGCAGGAGTGAACCACAAACTTAGCCCACCCGACGAAATGGCGCTCATCGGCTGGGGCCTGCCGGACGAAGTTGAACGACTACCAAAATCTCCATTGAAAGCGGCAACAGCCCTCGAAGCAGACAGGCTTTTGGTGGAAGTACTGGGTCAGGATGTTATCGACTATTGGGTTAACACTCGCAAACTGGAATGGCTATCCTTTCACGATGAATGCGGAGAAGCTGATACAAAATCAACCACGGATTGGGAATACAAACGCTGTTTCGAGCTGGTGTAAACTATTGATGAAGTCATATCGGAAAATTCCATGCGCTGCCTGATTGCAATTTTGCTACCACCTCTAGCCGTTTTTCTGTGCGGCAAACCGTTTCAGGCGATCATCAGTATTTTCCTCACCCTGGCTTTCTGGATACCCGGCGTCGTCCATGCACTATTTGTCGTCCACAGCCATCTGGCGGACAAACGTACCGACAAGATTGTGGATGCCATTAGGATCAGCAGTAATGCGTCTTTTTTTCATCACTATCGGCTTCTTCCTGCTCGCTGGATGCGAATCCGCCTATTACAACACCATGGAACAATTTGGGGTCCACAAACGCGAAATCCTGATTGACAGAATCGAGGACGCGCAGGATGCCCAGGAAGAAGGTCAGGAACAATTCCGGAATGCATTGGAACAGTTTCAGGCAGTCGTTAATTTCGAGGGCGGTGACCTGGAAGTTATCTATGACAAACTGAACGCTGAATATGAAGACAGTTTAGATGCTGCAAACAAGATCACCGACCGCATCGATGCCGTTGCATCCGTCGCTGACGCCCTGTTCAGTGAATGGGAAATAGAACTGAATGATTACTCAAACGCATCGCTGCGGCGAGACAGTCAACGTCAACTTGCCGAAACACTGAGACGTTATGAGCGCCTGATGACTTCAATGAGAAACGCCGAAAAGAAGATCGATCCCGTACTCGCCAGCCTCAAAGACAATGTCCTGTATCTTAAACACAATATGAATGCCCGTGCGATTGCCTCGCTGAAGGGTGAATTGAACACAGTCAATCAGGACGTCACCAACCTGATCAATGCCATGCAGCAAGCTATCAACGAATCCAATGCGTTTATCGAACAAATGAGAAACTGATTTGTTTTGGGATTAGGGCAGAACCCGGGCGAAAGTAAAATCCGGATCATGGCCAACAACCCGGCGTACCACACCTTTTAGTTTTGGATGCAACAGATAGGCACTGCTGGTCTCAGCAGTCGGCAATACAGGCACATCTTCGACCAGGATGCGCTGCATCTCGGCGGCCGCGTTGAAACGCTCAAATGGATCAAGCGAACCTATCAAGACATCCAGCCAACGATCATATTCCTGACTCCTGAATCGGCCGCGATTGTTCGGATTGTCCGATCCCAGAAGATCCGCGTAGGTGAGCAAATCGTCGAAATCCGGATACCAGCTGCTCAATACCAGGTCAAACTCACCTGCCCGCGCCTTGTTGAGATATTGCTTGAAGGATTGCTGATCAACCAGTGCATCCAGCCCTAGTGACTGACGTAACATCCCCTGAAAAAATTCAGCAGCGCGGCTACCGGTCGGCGAAGAGACCGTCAAAATTGTCAACTGCGGAATTTCTCCCAACCCGGCCCGGGCATCAGCCAGCAATTTTTTAGCTACGCTGAGTCCCCTGGCAACAACCGGAGGCGGGTACTCCTCCAGGAATGATTTTTCCATCCCTCTGAACCAACTGGGGAACAAAGTATTGGTCGGCCGATAGCCGGGGATCGCAATCACGTGATTAACGTACCCGGCCGAATCGAAACTGGCCTGAACTGCCTGCCTTAATTTTTTGTTACGGGTCGGCCGGCCTTCTCGCATGTTAAACCAGATATAGGCAACTCCACCGGTGAGGAAAGTGCGCATTCGCATGCCCTGGCTGGCGGCATCTCTGGCGGTTTCTGCACCCAGTCTGGCAAATGCAATCTGGTCGTCACGGAACAGGTTCAATCGCGTGCGGTTATCCGAGGTGATATAAGCCACTTCAATTTCGTTGAGCGTAATCGCCTCGTGATTCCAGTAATAGGGGTTTTTCTGCATCACCAGACGAGACTCGTGCACCCATTGGCTGAGCACAAAAGGACCATTGGAAAGCAGATCATCTGCATCGGCCGCAAACCTCCCGCCTTTTTCCCGATGGAAGGCTTCCTTCACCGGCAAAAAAGTCCCGTGGGGCATCAGATTGAGACAAAATCCGCAGGATCTTTCCAGCTCTACCACCAGTTTGAAGTCGCCGACCGCCCGTATACCGAGCGCTTCTACCGGTAACTCACCCTTCTGGATCGCCTCGGCATTCTTGATGGGATACATAATTGCGCCGAAAGGTGACGCTTCAATGGGGTCATTGACCCTGCGCCAGGCATACACGAAATCATGAGCGGTAACAGCTGTTCCATCATGCCATCTGGCATCATCCCTGAGCTCAAAGGTCATCCTGTCGGGTTCGACCTTCCAGCTTCTGGCCACTCCAGGGGCCAGCTTGCCCCTGCGATCGTAACGAAGTAAGCCTTCGGTGATATGCCCCAGGACAAAATAGCTGACTATATCCGTTGTCTGCAGTGAGTTGAGACTGGGCGGCTCCTGGGTCATGGCGATCCGGATTGACTGTTTCTCATAGTCCACAGGCGCGGCGTTCACAACGGGAGATACCGCGGCCGCGAGGATAAGCACAAGACTCATGACACCGTTGTGACAAGAGTCTTCAACTATTTGACGAGGGCCCCTGCCTCCTCGCACCATCTGGGATAAGGACTTTGCTACACTCAATGGATTAACCAACTACACTTCTCATGGTTGCTTTTCACCCCATTATCCAGAAATGGTTTGCCGAACGATACGGCAAACCCACAGATATCCAGGCATTAGCCTGGCCTCGCATTGCCCTGGGTCAGCATTTGTTGATCACTGCGCCCACGTGCAGCGGTAAAACGCTCACCGCGTTTCTATGGGCACTCAATCGATTCGCCACCGGTGATCTGGCCACAGGCAAAACGCGAATCCTCTACATCAGCCCCTTGAAGGCACTCAATAACGACATCCGGAAGAATCTGATTGACCCTCTAACGGAATTGAGATCGCTGTTCGATGCGGCAGACACACCATTTCCTGATATCAATGTCGCCACCCGGAGCGGCGATACCGCTGCCAGTGAACGGAGCCGCATGCTTCGGAAACCGCCCGAGATTCTGATCACAACACCCGAGAGCCTGAATCTCCTGCTGTCATCCCGGGGCGGCAAGAACCTGCTGTATGACATTGACACCCTGATACTGGATGAAATTCACGCCGTGGTTGATTCGAAAAGAGGTGTGTATTTTATGTATATGACTGATACACCCAAGGCGACCAAAACCTCGAACCTCCGGGAGGACCTACTGCAGGAAGTCGTCTTCTCTGCAGGATTACGACCATCAATCACCCTGGCGCTGGTAGTACATTTTGTCAACCAGCGGCAACGGTTGCTGCCGGGACACCGGCCGGAAGACAGTGACGATCTGGAGGACTGGATCAAGGAACGCTCCCTGCTGCCCATAAGCGAGTGGCAGGGCCTCATTGATGAACTCTCGTTCACCGTCAGCGACAACCGTTTTTTGACACTAAAAAATGGCCAACTCATTGTGTCAAAAGACGTTGGCGATACGGGTTTGCCAGACTTCCTGCCAAAGCGCGGTGGACAGGTCATTGGAGACCAGTCCGGTTTTGTCCAGGAGCCCGGTACGCTATGGTATCTTGTTCAGGGAACTATGCGGCAGGGAAGCCGCCTCATTTCAGTGGCGAAAATTATACCGGGCGATGCGCCTCATGGAACTCAGTGGTGAGGTCGTCTCCGGACATTTTTTTGACCATATCCCTGGCCCCCAGTTTATGACACCTCATAGCCTGCGTTATTTTCAGGAAGACAGCTGCGATCAAGTCCTGTTCCTGAACGCAGCCGACCCGATCAGCCCTTCAGGCCTTGGGCTGGGAATTCACGGAGACCATCTGCCGAGACGAATTGCTTCTAACTATCTTGTCTTGCATGGCGACCAGCTGGTGCTGAGTGTCGCTAAGCGGGGCAAAGAACTCCGTTTCTACGTTGAACATGATGCCAGTGACATCGACCGGTACCTTGATGTCTTGCACCATCTTACCCATCGATCCTTCCGGCCGATCAAACAGCTCCGAATCGAAACAATCAATTCCGAAGCGGCTGTGTCATCTCCTTATCTCGCCTGCATTGAAGACCGTTTTAATATCATCAGAGACTACAAATCAGTTGTCATTCAACGGGCATTCCAGTGAACCTCTCGTGAACATAAGTCTCTACACCCATCCTGATTGTGAATTTCACGAGATGCCGGGGCACCCCGAAAGACCGGATCGTTTACGCAGTGTAATGCAGCGCTTGAATGAATCCGGACTAACCGGTGATCTGTCTATGATAATGGCCGAAGAGATTGATACAGCCACACTTCAATTGATTCACCGGCCTGAGTATGTAAAACACATCGCCGCCTGCGAACCGACTAACGATATTATAAAGGTTGAGCCGGATACCTACATGAGCCCAGGCAGTCTTCGGGCATGCAAACTCGCCGCCGGTGCGTGTGTTTCGGCAACAAGGGAAGTATTAGCGGGCAGGGTTAAGCGCGTATTCTGCGCGATTCGGCCACCCGGTCATCACGCTGAAATTGCGGCAGCTATGGGGTTTTGTTTGTTCAACAATATTGCTCTGGCTGCTGAAGTTGGGCTCAAGGATCCCAATGTCAATCGGGTCGCCATTGTTGATTTCGATGTTCATCATTGTAATGGCACCGTCGATATCTTTAAGGATCGACCCGAAGTACTGGTCTGCTCAAGCTTCCAGGATCATTTCTATCCCTACCGCTATCTCGACTACACTAATGATCACATTCTGAATATGCCGCTCGAAGCCGGAACGGACGGCGGACATTTCAGAAAAAGGGTTGAACGCGAGTGGTTGCCCGCACTTGCAGCATACCGACCCGATTTGTTACTGGTCAGTGCCGGTTTTGATGCCCATGCTCGTGATCCACTCGGTGAACTGCTTTTCAATGAATCCGATTATGCATGGATAACTGCGCAACTGGTCGGCGTCGCCGATCAGTATTGCCAGGGTCGGCTTGTTTCGACTTTGGAGGGCGGCTATGACCTGGGCGCCCTGGCGGACAGCGTTGAAGTTCATGTTGCAACACTTATCAAAGGATCATGACATATAGTTAGCGATATCTATCTTGTCGATCTGGCTTGGTAGCAGGTACTTGTCCGCGTATTCCTGGTACACACCGGACTCCAGAAACAAATTAAACAATTGCCCGTCAAGATGCTGGTCTTTTACCATGAACGACATGATCTGGATGCTGTCAGACAGTTTCTTCGGTGCCTTGTAGGGCCGATCCGCTGCAGTAAGCGCCTCGAACACATCCGCTATAGCCATCACCCTGGCAGGTACCGACATCTGGGTACCATCCAGCCGTTTAGGATATCCGGTTCCATCCATCTTCTCATGATGACCACCGGCTATTGTCTGCACGATATGATCATTGATCTTAAATCGTTCTTCTTCCGTCAGAGTGCCCCGGCTAATGCACAAATTATACAGTTCACCCAGATTGTATTTGTTCTCGGGTACTTCTATCTTGAAGCCATAGGGGTTGTCGGGGTCCGCCGAGTGGACAACGGTATTATGCTCAATGACGTGATCCGGCCTATCGGCGAGCAGGGGTTCCTCGCAGGGCAAGGCGATCTCTGGTTCACGCTCTTTACGTTTCAGTTCATCGTAAGATACCCCGAGCCTGTCACTTAACGTTCTGGTCCAGGTTGTATTGGCAATTTCTTTGACACGGTCCATGAGTTCCTCAGCCATAAACTCCCCGCCACGATTACACTCGGCAATAAATTTAAAATCCTCATCCAGCTTGGCAAGATCCGCATCCAGCGCTTGTTTCAGGGCGCCAGAATCAGCGCTACCTTCGATGACCTGTCTCTGATACTCAATCACTTTTTCGCGTTTGACGACCTCGAATCGCATGCGAACCTCATGAATTCGGTCGGTGATGGTTTCCAGCTTGGTCGCCTTGTCGACCACATATTCAGGAGTCGTGACCTTACCGCAGTCGTGCAGCCAGGCGCCTATATGCAGTTCATACCAGCCTTCTTCGTTAAGGTCGAAATCTGCAAACGGACCACTGGTGGTATCACACACAGCGCGAGTCAGCATTTCTGTAAGTTCCGGAACACGTTCGCAATGCCCACCGGTATAAGGTGACTTGGCATCCACAACTCTTGCCATCAGGGTAATAAACGAGTCCAGAAGATTTTTCTGCGCGTCAATGAGCATGGCATTGTCCAGCGCGACAGCAGCCTGGGAGGCCAAAGCTTCGATCAACGGCTGGATCTGCTCGGAGAAGGCTATCACCTCTCCGGATTCTTCCTGCGCATTCAACAACTGAAGCACACCAATCACGTCATCCTGATTATTTTTTAGCGGCACGGTAAGCACAGATTGGGTTCGGTAGTTGTTCCCCTCATCGAATGCCTTGGTGCCGGAAAAATCAAACTCAGTGGAGTCGTAAGCATCGACGATATTCAGGGTTTTACCGGGGAGTGCCGCACTTGCCGCTATCTGCTGGGTATTAGGCTCACCGTCTTCTTGGTACATCTTAACGGGTGGGATCGTAATCTCTACCCCGTGGTTCCGCCCTGGGCTGCATTCAGGGAATCTGTTCTGAGTATTTCGAATTTTAAGGTGTCTTCCTTGGTGCGAATATAAAGCGTGCCGCCATCAGCATTGGCAATACCTTGTGCTTCAAGCAAAATGGTTTCCATGAGCTTATTGGTATCTTTCTCCGCTGAAAGTGCGATACCAATGTCAATCAGTCTTTTGAACGACGCCTGTTCAGATGACATAGCTTTCTCCCCTTCCCTAAGGACAACGCATTAAACGCATCAAAAGAGCTTTTCCTATCCCTGTCATGGTTGTGACCTTGACCGGTTTTTTAGATAAGCTTGTACTTTCTATTGAATTCTTTTTTGAACTCTTTTTCGCACAGACAACATTATGGCCACAAAAATACCTTTCACCCTCGCGTACGATTACCAATACGCTACCCTTGAAAAAGTCACGCCGCTCATTCGCCGGGTGACTGCGCGGAACCCCAGCGGGTTTACTTTCCACGGCACCGGCACCTATATCGTCGGTCATGGCAATGTCGCCGTGATCGACCCCGGCCCACTATTAGACGAACATATCGAGGCATTGAAATCGCTGCTGGGCCAGGAGACGGTAACCCACATTCTGATTACTCATACCCACGCGGATCATTCCCCTGCCGCCGCCCCCTTAAAAGCATTCTGGCAGACGAAAACCTATGGTTTTGGTCCCCATGGGTCAGGAAAAATGGAAGAGGGAATCCTGATTGAAGAAGGCGGTGACATGGCATTTACCCCCGATGTTACGGTTGGTGATGGCGATATCATATCAGGAGATGGCTGGACAATTGAATGCGTTTACACACCGGGCCACACATCAAATCATCTGTGTTTCGCGCTGGCGGAAGAAAATGCCCTGTTCACGGGAGACCACGTCATGGGATGGTCAACCAGTGTCATTGGTCCGCCAGATGGCGACATGACGCGTTACATGGAAAGTCTCGACAAGTTGCTCCACCGCACGGAAGACATTTACTGGCCGACACACGGCACCTGCATCACTGATGTGAAAACATACGTGCAGGCTTTCATCGACCACCGACTCGATAGAGAACAGCAAATACTGGCATGTCTTAAAGACGGTTATTCCAACATCAAGGAGATGGTGCCCATCATGTATACCGAGACTGATCCTGGCCTGTATGGTGCGGCTGCGCGATCAGTGCTTGCCGCTATGATTCGGATGATCGACACAGGTCAGGTGTCTTGCGATGCAGAAAAACCGGACCTGAAATCCCGTTACTCAATCTAGAAGCTCAATCTAGCGTCGGTTGGTCACGGTATCCCACAAATTATCCGCGCCGCCTTCAAGGAACGCCTTGCCCACCTGGATCTGCCACTCACGTTCGTTGCCATACTCTTCACGCCAACTCCAGAGCCTTCGGGTCCGGTGGTTGAGTGAGTGTTCCATTGTATATCCCATAGCACCGTGCACCTGATGGGCAATATCAGTACAGCTTGACACGGACTCGCCTATTCTGGCTTTACCTATCGCAATATCGAGTTCATCTAATTGATCAAACGAACTGACAATGGCGTGACCTGCCATTGTACTGGCGGCAACTTCTCCGGCGAGTACAGCGAGTTGTTGCTGAATTGCCTGGAATTTGGCAATGGGCCTGCCGAATTGAGAACGTTCCAGCGAATATTGAACGGACAGTTCCAGCACAGAATCAAGGGCACCCACCATCATCATGCATCGGGTTACAGCACCGAGCAGCCGAATCTTGTTAAGGACTGCATCATCCGTTTCAAATACTTCTTCAGGGACCAGTGTGACATCGATAACAACGGAATCCCTGGGTTCACCGGCCATATTATTATTCGCGACAATCTCAACATCTGCGCAGTTCACGCGACAAAGTTTCAAGCCGCTGGTCGAGCGCGCAACCAGAACGATCTGATGACACCATCTGGCAAACGCAACATTTTCCGCCGAGCCCTGCAGACGCAGCTGCTCATCAATTGAAAAATCACCTGCCGCCACGGTGACCGGATCAGTACCGATGGAGGCGCCATGATCACTTAAGATGAGCCCCGCCATGAAGTGTTCCGATAAGGGTACAGGCGCAGCAAATCGTGCCGCCTCCCTGATGACCAGCAATGAATCATCGAAATCTCCGCCGGAACCGCCTGACGCCTCGGGTATACCGGCAACCGTTAAACCCGTTTCGGTCAAGGTATCCCATAGTTTTTGTGGAAATTGCCCGGCTTCAGCCTGATTAACGATGTCCGAACCACACAGATCGGTTAACAGCCGATGCAATGTCTCTTTAATAAGTCGTTGTTGTTCATTCATAGCGATTACCTCAATCCCAGACCACGAGCGATGACACCTTTGAGTATCTCTCTTGTCCCACCCCGGAGCGTGAAGGACGGCGCATGCAAAATACACTCATTCAGCGTGTCTACAAACCGTCGTGACGCTGCACCGGGAACCGCCAGCCGAATAATTTCCGGCACCATGCGCTCAAAGCTGTTGCCCAGATCTTTGATCAGGGCCGCTTCGGTCGATGGCAACTTACCGGATTCCAGCATGCCTGCAACTGATATGGACATTCTACGCAGAGTCACCAGATGTGCCGACAACCTGCCCAATAGTGCCAGCTGTTCATCGCTGGGATCATTGCCAATCTCACGGGCGAACTCCACCAGTACCCTGAAGGCACTCAGGAAACGTTCAGGGCCGCTTCGTTCATAACCCAGCTCGCTCATCACCTGTTCCCAGCCATTACCAGGCGTCCCCACCACCATCTCATCAGGAATGAATACATCATCAAAAAACACCTGATTAAAATCTTCCTCACCGGCAAGATTCTTGATCCCCGTCACGACAACTTTCTCGTCGTTAAGGTCAACAATCATCTGGCTCATACCGGCATGTCGATTCTCACTGGCTGGTTCTGATCGGACCAGGGTCACCATAAAGTGGTTAGTGTGCGCATAACTCGTCCATATCTTGCTGCCATTGAGCAACCAGCCACCTTCGGTTTTTGTCGCGCTGGTTCTAATCGACGCTAGATCAGAACCCGTATCAGGTTCACTCATGCCAATGGAGAAAAAGTAATTCCCCGCGACAATCTGAGGCAGAAACCGGTTCTTTTGCTCTTCAGTGCCAAACTTAAGCAGCAAGGGACCACTCTGGCGATCGGCAATCCAGTGACAACCAACCGGGGCACCTGCCGCCAGCAGTTCTTCGGTAACCACGTAGCGTTCCAGGAAACTACGGCCTGCGCCGCCATATTCTTTTGGCCAGGTCATGCCGATCCATCCTTTTGCTGCCAGTTTTCGGCTGAACTCCGCCGAATCACCTGCGTTAAAATCCGAATTGGGTAATACCGACTGATCGAGTTCCTCCTTGAGAAATTCTCGCACTTCACCGCGAATCGACTCAGCCTCCTCAGGCAGCCTAAATGGCTCGAATGTCAAACCTTGAAACATATGTTCACTCTTCAGAGAAACGCGTAAAGTAGCCTTTTCACTTTTGTAATGCAACGCGCCAGTGCTGGCTGAACGGCATGTAAGATTGCGTTTTTTGGAAGTACTTTCATGACCATTATGGACTTGGCCGAAGTCACAAAGGAACAGGTTGATATTGCAGGCGGCAAAGGCGCTAATCTCGGCGAACTCATCAACACAGGCTTTCCCGTTCCTCCGGGTTTTGTGATTGGCGCCGATGAATATTCTGCCGTCATCACGCATCTTGATATCCCGGCAAACGATGATTTTCCAGAAGATTCCAACGACTTTCTTGAAAACATCAGAAATCAGATACTGGCAACTCAGCTCAGCGACAATCTGACGCGCGATATCGCCCTGCACCATGAAGCGCTGGCGACCCGGCGATCGAAAGAGCAGGTCTATGCTGTTCGGTCATCGGCGACTGCTGAAGATCTGGCCGATGCCAGCTTTGCAGGACAACACGATACCTACTACTACGTCTCGCCAGATAGCCTCGTTGGGATGGTCAAAAAATGCTGGGCCTCTCTCTGGTCCGAAGCGGCCTTCTCCTATCGCCATTCCCAGGGCATAGAACACAGAAGCGTTAACATGGCGGTGGTCGTTCAGGAAATGGTTCTCTCTGACGTATCCGGTGTGACCTTCACCGCGGACCCCGTCAGTGGCAGCGACTCGGTCATTATCACCGAGTCCAGCTGGGGCATGGGAGCGGCGATTGTCGATGGTCGCGTTTCACCTGATCAATATGTGTTTGATAAAAAGACCAACAGACTCACTTCGATCAGGATTTCGGACAAAAAATTCATGGTGCCTGCGGTGCTCGATCCTGATCAGGGTTCAAGGTTGATCTAAGTACCGGCTAACCTTCGAAGAAGTGAATCGTTAACCGATGAACAGGTTGAACAAATTGCGGAAGTCGCCATAAGAGCTGAACAACACTTCGGCTGCGCCCAGGACCTGGAGTGGGCCATCCAGGACAATGAGCTTTTCCTTTTGCAATCCCGGCCTATCACCGTCATGGGTTCGCTCGAAGATGATGTTCCCCGGGGTCGCTACATCCTATTCAAACCAGTCGCTGAAAACTTTACCGATCCGTTAATGCCGCTGACGGAGGATATTCTGCTTGATCTCATGCCAATGATGAAGGTGATTCACGGCAGGGTTTACGTGCATTTTGACCATGTCCGGGCCTTGATTCCCTTGAAGATGAGTGATGATGACATTGCGAGATTAGCCTATCTGTCGGCACCTCTGGACAATAAGTTGCGCATCTCGATACCAAGATTATTACTGGTTGCAAGCATCGTGTTCTTCAACTATCTGGTGATGGGCGTATTCAATCGGCGCGTTGCCGCAATGCCCGACGATTTCATGCAGAGCTACCGTCAGTATTTCGAGAAGGTCATCGACGACCATCAAATCACTGCGCCGAACACGCTGGTTCAATTGTTTCTCAATTTCCGCTTTTTTGAACCGGCAGGGAATATGGTATTGCTGGTCAACCTGGTCGCCCCCAGATACATACTGTTCATGCGCATGATCAGCAGCTTACTGGAACGATGGACTCCGCAATTACCGAGCGATTCAGCATCCTTGCTGTGTTCAGGTGCAAGCGGTGTTCTATCCGTTGAAATGGGTCGGGACATATTGGGTCTTGCCCGGGTCGCCAAGAAAAACCAGATCGTCAGTGACATTATCCAGAAAAAATCAGCCAAAGAAGCACGGCAGGATCTTTCCATGAATGATTACGGTAGCGAGTTTTCCGCTGCCTTGACAGATTTCCTGACAATGCATGGCCACCGCGCCCTGAAAGAATTTGAATTGAACTCAGTTCGATGGGAAGAAGACCCGTCCCCGGTGCTGGGTATGGTTAGAAACTACCTTCTCGTGGAAACAGATTTAGAAGATACCGAAGCCAACGTCAGACAGCATCGCCAGACACTAAGAGCGCAATTATCAGAACAAATATCCCGGCTTCCCTTTGAATCCTTTGGGCATCCGAGACGCAGGATAATCAACTTTCTCATCAATCAAACCCGGTACTACATGAAGTTGCGTGAAAATTCACGCTTCTATCACATCATGGGCTTTTACGCCGTGCGTAAAAAAATACTCAAGATCGAAGCGCAGTTGCTCGACCAGAACAGGCTCAAGTGTAAGGATGATATTTTTTATCTGCATTGGCAGCTATCTGTCCCATGCCGGTACTATCGCCCGTGAGTACGGCATGCCGTGTGTAGTGGATGTGACCAACTGTACCAGCAAAATTACCACGGGAACCCGCATCCTCGTAGATGGGACCCGGGGATCGGTTTCAATTATTGACGAGGAGTCCGACTAGTGCTCCTAATGATACTACTGCTGCTCGCAGGCATTCATTTCATGGTGATGATTTTGGCCGCCTGATATTCCATCAGTGATCTCTGGTATCGAATAGGCGATTTCTGGCAGGCCATCACTGCAAAAATTCTGGTGCTTGTGTTTGCCGATAGCGCAATATTCTTGTTGTTACCAGCAGATCTGCAGCTGGCATTTATCTGGGGACAGGCGGGCTATCTGGCGTTCCACATCACTATTTTCTGGAAAGCGAAACTGGGTATTTTCTGGCTGATGCACAGACGCCACTAATCTGATTCGGCAGGAATCTCGGGAAGCGTCATGACGGTGCTTCGTGGAATTGATGCCATGTAAATCATGCCACCATGTGGTTCATCCATACCAGCCTGAATGAAAATGAATTCAAAAATCTCATCTGACTTTTCAGCGGCAACGACCACTTCAAATATTTCTCTTTCCTGCTGTTCACCTATGCCTCTTTCGCTGATGCGTGACTCTCTTCCTACACCACGACCGTAGTGAAAATTACCACACTGGATACCATGCGCCTTTACCAGTGCTTGCTGCAAGGGCCGCGCGCGGCCCTTTGGCAAAACAAATGATATCAATTTGATATCTTTATCATAACTGACCTCAGACACTAGCCGGCACCTTCGCCAATTCGATCAATTACCTCTTTCGGTACAAACGTCGCGGCTTTGTCTAGCCTGGTCACATAGATAATTCCTGCACCAGGCAGGTCTAGGGAACCTCTGAAGTATAGGCATTTAGACATCACTGCAATATTATTTTCGGAATGATTGTGCAAATGCAGGGGGATTCCTGTCATTCGGCTCGAATCTCTACGAGATCTGACCT
>Ga0066369_10000365_pt1 | contig 19548 bp, 19 predicted proteins | sample Knorr_S7_td_Bott_FD_70972 | JGI IMG/M metagenome (GOLD analysis project Ga0066369, IMG submission 70972) | Marine microbial communities from Southern Atlantic Ocean transect - Knorr_S7_td_Bottom_ad_4513_LV_A | ecosystem: Environmental > Aquatic > Marine > Oceanic | place: Southern Atlantic... | reverse complement strand
CTTTTTCGCCACCAACTCTGCAGGTTACCGTCAGTCCACGCGGAGATGATCGCATAGGATTTTGTAACCCGATGGATTTCACCCAATGCCTGTGCTCGATCCTGGGGGTCTGGCAAGGTGTGAAAGAAATGCTGACAGTTGACCAGGTCGACTGCGTTATCGGGCAGGTTGATTGCCAGCGGTTAAATGACGAACCAGCGGGTTGGTTTCGGTGGTCTGGCTGCAACTGACTAACAACAAGACTAATGAAACAATAGTAACCTGCTGGTGAATCAAAGTGAGAGTCTTCTTCCCGACCGAGTCCGAAACGGTCGCCGGAAACTTCGTGAAGGCGAATTTCAATTAAGGAACCTCTGATTTAAAGTCGGTATGCCGCATCACTTTCCCCGCAATAACCGCGTTGAACCTGTACTCATTCTCCGTGCGAGTTCGCCTTGTTCTCACGAAAATATCCAATTAATCAGAGCTTCCCTAACTAAACACAACGGTTCGTTCGCCGTTCAATAGAACCCGGTGTTCGGCGTGATAGCCAACTGCCTTGGACAGAACCATTCTCTCGATATCTCGGCCGACTGCGACCAGTTCACCGGCCGTCTTGCGGTGGTCCACCCGCTCGACGCCCTGTTCGATGATAGGACCTTCATCCAGGTCCGCGGTCACATAGTGCGCTGTTGCGCCAATCAACTTCACGCCCCGATCAAAAGCCTGGTGATAGGGTTTGGCCCCCTTGAATCCAGGAAGAAACGAATGATGAATATTAATTATCCTGCCCTCCATTGCAGCACAGATGCCGGATCCGAGTATTTGCATGTACCTTGCCAGGACCACAAAATCGATTCGTCGATCTTTTATTTCTGCCAGCAGTTTTGCTTCGGCTTCGGCTTTTGTTTCCTGGTTAACCGTTAGATGCAGAAAATCGATGTCCTCTGCCGCAGCTGTCGAATAGGCGTCCCGATGGTTTGAGCAAATTAATTCAATGTTGATGGGAAGCTCGCCTTTTCTGGTTCGATAGAGCAGATCGGTCAGGCAATGATCCTGTTTTGAGACCATGATCAGGACCCGGGGCTTGTCGCTGCAACGCCAGATCTGCCACGCCATTTCGTTTTCTTTTGCCACGGGTTCGAAAGATCGATTCAGCCGGTCAAGGTCAACACTTCCTTCAAAGTGAACTCTCATGAAGAAAGTATTGCTTACCTCATCCCGGAATTGATCGCTGCCCAGAATATTGCAATCGTTGCAAACCAACCAGCCGGAAACCGATAGCACGAGACCCGATTTATCCGGGCAGGATAGAGTGACGACGAAGTCCATGTGGCTTCCTGTGAACGTACTTAATGAATTTAAGGAATGTCTGGGTCGGATCAGAGGTTCCCTGAGCGTGCGGATTATACTGTTATATAAGTGTTGATCGAATCAATTCGTCAAGATCCCGAAATTGTCCAGGAAATTTTTTTGTGGTTAGCCAGGGAACCTCTTAATCAGACGTTCCCTGGTCAACTTCATAGTCAGATGTTCCCTGGCACAGTCAATTTGGAAAAGAAATATTAATGTCGGTTTCAAACGAAGAAAAACCAGCCCCCAGATAGACTGGTTCGTGTTCCTGGGTGGCTGCGGCGTGTTGCTGACATGCATCGCGCCGATAGTGCTGGCACCGGAGTGGAGTACTGCGGCAATAGGTAGTTTATTTGGCTTTCTGACGCAAAGTCATGGGATTGTCTACGTTTGTACAGCCATTGCTACACTCACGTTTCTGCTTTATATCGCGATAAGTGAGCATGGCAATGTGGTGCTGGGGGGCACGGGATCGCCCGCTTATTCGACCTTTAGCTGGGCTTCGATGCTGTTCTGTGCCGATATTGGTGCTGCACTGATTTATTGGGGAGCAGCGGAATGGGTGTTTTATTACACATCACCGCCCTTTAATGTCGAATCACGTTCTGAGCAGGCCATTCTCTTGGCATCCAGCTACCCTATTTTTCACTGGGGACCTGTGGGCTGGACATTTTATTCCCTGCCGACGATCGCCCTCGGATGTTCGTATCATGTTTACAAGGTGCCATCACTATGCCTGAGTGCAGCCTGCCATGCGGTCCTCGGGGCCCAAACAGAGCGATTGCCGGGAAGGACCATAGACCTGCTATTTATTATTGGCCTTCTGGATACGAACCTGACTATTCCGGTTTCGGAGAACAAATGTAAGGTTATTTTTGACTACTATTTTGTTCGTACGCCGGAACAAAATGAAGACTTCAAGAATCGTAGCATCGAGATGGCGCATCAGGTTCAGATTGAAGATGAGTCGATCTGTCAGTCAGTTCAGCGCGGTCTCTCTTCTCGTGCTTACGACGTGGGCCGACTTTCACCCGAGAAAGAGGGCGGGGAACAGCTATTTCATCGTTTGCTACACCGCGATTTCAAAAACGCTTTGCCTGGGTAGTGGTTCAGTGTACTAATGACTGGTCCAGGTTGAACTTTACGCCCTGGGCCAAGGGACAATTCGGGTCGGTGGTAGTAATTCTAACCCTGATTATTTTTTTGTTGGAATGACTGGTTAAGGATGGATATGCCGTTGAGGATAAGCCCTTTTTTTGAATTCTTGAATCGACGAGACGAGCGTGGCTTTGCATCCTTTATGGCGCATGCTGAACTGGATGAGAACTATATCGACTGGAATGGGTGTGTGCTGCCCTATGAGTTCGGCAATGCGGAAGCGGAACAAGAGTACCAGTCGATTCGGCATGAATGTGCCCTGTTCGACGTGTCGCCTATGCGGAAGATCAGGATCAAAGGGGCAGATGCCGGACGCTTTCTGGATCATCTACTGACTCGACCTGTAAGTGAAGCCAAATCCCTTCAAGGTATTTACGTGGTCTTCTGCAATCCAGATGGCACCCTGAAGGATGACGCTATCGTTTTCAAATTCTCGGATGATGACTATCTACTGCTTCCTTCGGATATTGATCACAGTGCTTACTTCCTGGAACTGGCGGCGCAGATAGGTTGCGATTCGCTGGAAGTCGTTGAGTGTACGCAAACCCTTGCCGGTCTCGCGTTGCAGGGCCCTTTGGCGGCAGCGGTTGCATCTGAACTTGGCTTTAAGGGAGTGGAACAGTTGGCGCCTTATGAACTCCGGCACTTTCCCTTCCTAACCGGTGAAATCCTGATAGCGAGGATGGGGTTCACTGCAGACCTGGGTTATGAGTTCTGGATGGACCCAAAGCATTGTGCTGGCTTCATGGAGGCATTAGAAAAGGTAAGAACACAATTGCAACTGAAGATTCCCGGTTATGGGCTTAGCGCACTTGAAGCCTGCAGAATAGAAGGGGGCTTTATCGTAGCTGGCTGGGATTTTTCGACGGAGCTTGACCCGGTACCCGGCTTCGAACGTAACCCCTTCGAGGTTGGGCTCGGTTGGGCAGTCGACCTCAACTCTGCAGATTTTGTCGGCAAAGCTGCGCTTAGCGAGTTGAAATCAGGATCTCGCTATGTCATTCGACGGCTTGCAGCTGAAACTAACGAACCGCTCGCCGGTCTGGATATCTTCGCCACGGTTGAGGGGAATGATGTCGTTATTGGTTCAGTGAATTGTTCCAGTTGGTCATGGGGATTGCAGAAGACCATTGGCAACGCATCAATCGAGAAAACTAATGCCTCGGTTCAGGCAGGCTGGGTTGATGTAGCGGGTGAGCGAGTTGAGGTGGCGCTGACGCGCGGTCCTTTTGTTAATTTTAAAAGGCGTGACCAGATCCCTGCAGATATGGACCTCAACAGGCGATAGACAAACCCAGTCTTTCTTTTAGCCCACCATTGTTGATGGGCTAAAACACATTTCGCTCAAGCAGGTGCAGGACGCACTGGATCACTGCCATCCCAATCTCTTGCGGCATTTTCGACTATCAAGGCAATGTCATTGAAAGCCGGGGTGTTTTGCCACAATTCAGTATAGTGACCGACCGTATCAAGCGTATCGAAATAGGTTAGCTCGCTGCCACCGAGGTTACATTCAAAGGCGACGTCAAAGCCAAGGGCCAGGTACCGGGCTTTGGCTGATTCATAGTTTTTCGGCATGATGCCAACATGGTGCAAACCGGTGCGACCGGCATCCAGCGCTTCCTTATAGATAGAGGGTACATCGTTGTTCTGGTAAATAAGTTCAATTTGAACATCACCGCTATTGCCGAGTGCAATGTCGACATCCACGTTGGAGGGTTGACCTCGATAGAGTTGATCGTCCAATGGGCAATGTTCGAACATGAAGAAAGGACCAGCATTGAGGACTTCCACCCAATATTTAATGGCCTTGTCCAGATCACGCACGACATAGCCGAGTTGTCGAATCGTATTGAGTGGCTGCATGATGATTCCTCTTCGCCGTGCCAGATTGTTGGCTATGATTTTGAGATAAGAGATTATAGAGATAAGCGGTGGCAAAGAGACGAATAAGTTTCTGTTTTCCACTTAACAATGCGCTGAATCAATTTCGTGATTTCTGACTCGCTGATAGAATGAAGGCTATTTCCATTCAGCCATGATGCGCTCAAATAGTTGTTGATGCCGGCATGCCTTCAAGAGCATTTGGCATCCTGCCAAAAAGAACCTTTTTCGCACTGGTGCGGCTCTTTTCGTGCATGATTGAGGCAATATTAGGCAGGACTAAGCGAAGAGGTTTTGATGAGTATAAGTTTGCGAGGTTCAGTGGCCATTGTGGGATTGGGAGAAACCGCAGTGGGATCACTACCGGATAATGGTTCTACAGAGATATGTGCGGAGGCAGCCAGGCTGGCGCTGCTGGATGCGGGTCTTGGCAAGCATCAGGTAGATGGCCTTATCACCTGTAACCCCTGGGTAGAACCCCATTTGTATCATGCGGAAATGTTCTCCGAATATATGCAGATCTTCCCCAGGTTTTGTATGACCCTGAATGCCGGAGGTGCGACCAGTCTGACTGCCGTGCTGCGCGCTGCGTCAGCCATCATGACCGGCGTGTGCGAAACGGTTTTGATTACGCACGGCGACAACCCGAGAACGGGCATGTCGGGGAGGGAAACCGGCCAGAAAATGACCACCACCATGAACCCGCAGTTTGAATTGCCCTATGGCATTGGCCTGACTAACGGTTACGCAATGGCGGCGCGGGCACACTCTCACAAATATGGTACGACCGAAGAGCAGCGTGCCCAGGTCGCTGTGTCGGCGCGTAGACACGCGTGTTTAAACCCGGCAGCCGAGATGAGTGAGCCATTGACCATATCAGACGTATTGAACTCGCCACTGGTCGCAGATCCCCTGCATGCACTGGATTGTTCATTGTGGTCCGATGGCGGCGCCGCTATTGTCGTCGTCGCAGCAGAACGAGCCAAAGATTTCCCGAACAAACCCGTTTACATGCTGGGTTGTGGCGAAGGACACTGGCATGAACACCTGTTCCAGTCGCGATCACTGACCAGCACTGCCGCCTCTGAATCCGGGCCTCGTGCTTTTGACATGGCAGGCCTAAAACCTGAAGACATGGATTTTGCCGAGATTTACGATTGTTTTACCAATGTCGCCATCGTCGAACTCGAGGACCTGGGATTTTGTGCCAAAGGCGAGGGCGGCGCATTCGTTGAAAACGGCAATATCGAACTGGGTGGGTCCTTGCCCATTAATACCCATGGCGGCCTGTTGGCTCATTCACATACGGGTCATCCCGGCTCAATGTTTGCCATTACAGAAGGCATCACACAATTACGCGGTGACGGTGAGGCGCGCCAGGTGGCTGATGCAGAAGTAGGATTGGTTCACGGCCAGGGCGGCGTACTGTCGAGTCATGCAACACTCATCCTGGGAACGGAGGCGGCATTATGAGCGGCGATGCGGTAGCCAACAAACCTGTTCCAAAACCTACGCCAGAAACGCAGCCATTCTGGGATGGCTGTGCGGCCGGTGAATTGCGGTTGCAACATTGTGAGGATTGCCAGCATGTGCAATACCCACCACGCAGACTCTGTTCCGGTTGCTTTAGCACCAAGGTTACCTGGCGTGCTGCCAGTGGGCGGGGCACGATTCTTTCCTGGAGTACAGTCGTTGCACCTGGCGCGCCGGGGTTTGAAGCGGAAGTCCCTTTTCTATCGGTGATCATTGAGCTTGCCGAAGGCCCCACCATGTTGTCCGTACTAAGGAATTGTGAAGCTGATCAGGTGGAATTTGATATGCCCGTGCAGGTTATATTTGAGCAGCGTTCTGAATCGATCTTCGTTCCTTATTTCAAGCCGTCGGACATTAATGAATAACCTGTTGTAGCGGGGCACCACGAATGTGGCAGGTCGAAACAGATTGACATGACCACCATGAGGAGAAAAATATGATAACGGGAATGCCAAGAATCGCGATCGCGGCGGGCGATTTCGACGCGATGATTACAACCTTCAGGGATATTTTTGGTTTTCCCGTCCTGGATGTGTCCAGTACCACCGTCGACAGTATGGGTGCTAGGCTTGCCATGTGCGTGCCGCCTGGTGGCAGCAACATTGAACTGATGTGCCCGGCGAATCCGGAGGCGCCATTAAGCCAGAGCCTGCAACGTTTCTTGGACAGGCGCGGGCAGGGGCTCTTTGCTTTGATGCTGGAGGCGGCGGTACCGGATGATGAGGCACAAATCCTGATAGATAAAGGCCTGAATGTATTACCGGTCATGCAGGGTGCGGCCGGTAGAGACGTTCACCCGAAGTCTACACATGGGGTGTTGATTCGCGTCTATCCGATAAAGTCTTTTGATGAGCAATTGGTAGAAACCGAACAATCACTGAACCTTTCCGGGGTTGTCAGGGTGATGATTGCTGTCGATGATATTGATCGGGCGGTCAGCGTTTATGGTGAAGGTTTGGGATTGCCAGCTGACCCGGTTGTTAGCGATGAGAACCAGGGTGTCATCACAGCATTATGTTATCCGCCAACTGGTGGGGTCATACAATTGATCGCGGCTAACGACTCATCAAAACCGTTAGCGAAATCCGTGTCAGCTCACGTGGAGGATAAGGGCGAGGGAATGTATGCCCTGGTGTTGCAAGCCCCTGACATAGATAAAGCCGTCGCCGGATTGAAATCTCGCGGTCTCAATATTCAGGCAGGTGCTGATGGTGTCATGGAGGCTGAAGTACATGGTGCCCGAATTCGCATTGAGCCTGCAGGCTGATATCTTTGACCTGACTCGGTACTTGTTCTTAACAGCCCATCCATCAAGGGGCGGGTCGATCAGCGTCGGTCTTGCTGAATTCACAATTTCAATAACTTAATCTTAACGGGAGAGCCAATCATGGAACTGCAAGGCAAGAGAATTATCGTAACCGGCGGGGCACGTGGAATGGGTGCGGCGACAGTCAGGGCCTATGTCAAAGCAGGTGCCGATGTCATCGTCATGGACATTTCCGATGACCTGGGAGCTGAATTGGCTGCACAGGCAACTGCCTCTGGTCCGGGTAGCGCCGCGTATCTGCACGTTGATGTCTCGGACAGGCAGAGTGTTGACACGGCATTTGCCGAGGCAGTGAAGCGCCTGGGAGGACTCGATGTGCTGGCGCATCCGGCCGCGATTCAGCGTTCTAGTAGCGCCAGTAAAGTCACCGACGAGGACTGGGATCTCATGTTTGCGGTCAACGTACGCGGCACCATGCTGACCAACCAGGCGGCACATCGGTACATGAAGGAGTCAGGCGGCGGTTCCATCATCAATTTCGGTTCGATCTCCGGGCTGCGGCCAGAAGTGTCAGCAGCCGCCTACTCTGCTTCGAAGGGTGCAGTGCACTCCTGGACTCGCACTGCAGCCGGGACCTGGGGTAGAGACAAGGTACGCGTCAACGCCATCCTGCCAGCAATTGCCACCCCCATGTTTGAAGAGGCGTTAGCCAGGCTTAACGATAAGCAGAAGAACGAAAATCAGTGGCTGAACTTCAGTAGCATCGCGCTCGGGCAACAGTACGGTGACCCGGACGAGGATCTTGCGCCGGTCATGGTGTTCTTCGCATCAGAGGCATCAAAGTTCATCACCGGTCAACTCATTCCGGTGGATGGCGGCCAGACCAGCGGACTCTAAAGTGCGATCAGGAAATGGCTATTCGGGGGACAGTGTACTTAATTCGACTAATCGGCGGCAGTTGCTCGGCAAAGATTTGAAATGGGTACACTGTCCCCGGATATCACCCGGATATAGATGGCTAACTTTTACCGCATTGTAGTGTCTTTGATGATGTTATCGATTTATTCGGTTACGTCTGCTTCAGACTGTGTGATTTTGCTTCACGGGCTTGCACGCACGAGTGCGTCGATGGAAAAACTTGCGTCGGCATTGACCAGTGAAGGTTTTCAGGTTGCCAACACGGCATATCCTTCAAGAGACCACACCATTGAGCAGCTCTCGAAAGTTGCTATTGAATCCGGATTGTCGGCATGTGCGCCAGGTGCGACGGTGCATTTCGTCACCCATTCTCTTGGTGGGATTCTTGTTCGATACTATATGGAGAACTACACAGAGAACAACGATCTGGAGGGGTTGGGCCGAGTCGTGATGTTGGCACCGCCGAATCAGGGCAGTGGAGTGGTTGACGTATTGCGCGATTTGTCCGTATTTGAATTTGTAAATGGCCTGGCGGGTCTACAGCTTGGAACGGATCCAGACAGTATTCCATCCAGATTGGGGGCGGTTGAATTCGAACTTGGGGTTATAGCGGGCTCGAGGTCGTTGAATCCGATTCTGTCTCAATTCCTGCCGAACCCGGATGACGGTAAGGTGTCAGTCGAAAGTACCAGAGTTGAGGGAATGGCTGACTTTATTACTGTGTCGCATTCGCATCCCTTTATCATGCAGGCTTCCGATGTTATTCAACAGACGATTCACTTTATTAGAAATGGAAAGTTCAGTCATGAGCCTCGCTGAAGCAAGATTAACGCGATGCATGATTTGCCGCAATATGATGAGTTTCCAGAGGTGTGGTAACTTCTTTGGATCTATAATTTGCGAAAGTCAGTTTTCACAGATACGGAGCTGCCATGGCCAGAATCATACCCATTGATGTTTCAAATCATTCCCTGGATATATTTCGAGACCTGTCAGGTCTATGGATGATCGAAAAAACTGGTACCCAATCTTCTTGCCAAGGCTGCGGACCGCATCGTTAGCTACCCCAGCCTAACCATAAAACATATCGAACAAGCCGCCCAGGAATCTGGCAGGACGATTGGTGATTGATTCCTGCCGGTCAGCCATGCTGCCAATTCCTCTAATGATTTTGGTGCCGATCCATCGAATGGGTTCGGGTTCCCAACGACGGGCCGTGTCATCGACCCATGCCAATTCGGTGACTGAGGACTGATTTTCGAGTACAAGATCACCCAGTATTCTGGCTGCCAGATTCGAAGCCGCGACCCCTTCGCCGGTATAGCCGCCGGCTGAGCCCAACCCGGTTTTCTGATCGAAAGTTACAGACGGTCGCCAGTGCCTGGGGACCCCCATCAAGCCGCCCCATCGATTGGTGACCTTGTAACCTTCAAGCATGGGAAACAACTCCCTTAAGGTGCGCTCCACGGCATCAAGTTGCGGGTCATCCGTTGGAATAACAGACAAGATCTTTGAACCAAACAAATAGTCACCCCTGCCACCAAATGCAAAGCGATTGTTCAGAGTCCGCTGACCATAGATAGTCATACGACGTCGGTCACCGAATGTCTCTCGTTGTTTCAGTCCAATTTCTTCCCACAGGGTATCTGGTAATGGTTCAGTTGCCACCATCATCGAATATAGTGGCAGGAGTTTTCGCGCCTCGCCTTTGATGGTATCCGTGTAGCCCTCGGTGGCACGTAGGATGACGGGTGCGTTAACGTTGCCGTGCGCCGTGACGAGCTTACCTTGTTGAAAACGGGTCACCGGTGTTTGTTCATAAATGCTCACACCCTTACGGCGCAGGACATCTCCAAGGCCTCGGACCAGTCTGGCAGGGTGAATTGAGGCGCAATGTGGCGTATAGATGGCGCCGTAGTTCGGTGTCATGTTGAGCCGTTGCTGTGATTCAGCTTCGTCCAGCCAGATGAAATCATCTTCAGAAAATCCTGCCTTGCGATAGACGGCTAGATTCGCCTGCATCTGGTCAACATCAAAATGCCGGGTAGCAACCGTCAGGGTGCCGCCTTTAGCGAAGTGGCAGTCAATATTTTCTGCCTGGCAAACCCTGCCGATCTCGTCCACGGTATCTTCCATCGCCCGGGCAATCGCCATACCTGCAGAAACCTGATCAGGCTGGCGAATCATCTCTTCAATGCCCATGGCCCAGCCCATACACCAGCCACCATTGCGACCACTGGCGCCAAAGCCAACTGTATTGGCTTCAAACACCGCTATATCCAGATTCGGGCTAGCTTGCTTCAAATAGTACGCCGTCCACAAGCCAGTAAAGCCAGCGCCTATAATGGCAACGTCAACTTGATTTGGCAGTTGATCCGGGGCCTCTGGTTTCTTGAGTTCATCCAGCGACGCGAACCAGTAACTGCCGTTGTCATAGGTTTCGGATGCCATCATGCTTTTCCTCTTCAGTATGGGTGTCATTTTGTGGGCCAGTAGACGTAACTTCAAGAGAGGGACTGGCATAAGAAAGAAGCGCCTGTAAGAAGGCTTACTCGTGAGTATCGGTGACAATCGAATATTGCGGTAACATCTACCTAAAGAGAAGAAAGCACAATGGCACTCAAAGAACGGTTGGAAGGATTGGACTTCCGAGCAAGAGCAATGTTTGGCATCGGAATCGTAGCCCTCGTCGTTTTGATTCCCTTCGCTCTTAACAATTTGCTCAATGAACGCTGGATCCTCGGAATTAGCTCGGTCGCGATTGTCGTCGTGTTGTTGACAAATTCGTTGATGATCGTACAGGGTCGGTATTCTCCGTTAGTGACCTTAATGGATTCTCGTCCCGATCATCCTCATCTTTCTATCGATATCCATGTGGACACAACAGATCATCGGTTTTTTATGGGCATACCCGGCTCTACTGGCGTTTTATATTATCCTGCTGGAAAAGCAGGCCTGGGCAGCAAATGCCATGCTGGCTGCAGTGGTGCTACCTTTCGCCTGGCTGGTGTTGGAAACCGGCTTAATGCTTCGCGTTGTAGCTACACTGATCGCCGTTACGTTTTTCTCGGCCCTGTACATTCGAATATTCAGCGGCCTCCAGAAAAAATTAGAAGAACAGGCACTGACTGACCCGTTAACCGGCTTGTCGAATCGTGTAATTCTGCAGGAATCTCTCGACTAGGCAATCACGCGAAGTGCTCGAACCAAAGAACCCATGACGTTAATCGCCATCGATCTTGATCGTTTTAAGGCCATTAATGACACTCTCGGTCATGAGAGAGGAGATCACGTATTAATAGGCATCAGCGATTTTTTTAGAAACCGTGTCAGAACGTCAGATAAAGCCTTAAGACTGGGTGGGGAGGAGTTTCTTGTGCTGCTCAACAACGCAGACGCTGAATCCGGTAACCGTTTGGCGGAAGAGTTACGCCAGGGTATAGAAAAGTTACCGTTACTACCGGATCGAACCGTAACGGCAAGCCTGGGTGTTGCTACCCTAAGAGAAGATGATTCAAAGGCCAGCTGGATGGAAAGAGCCGATCGCCATATGTATCAAGGTAAAGACAGTGGCAGGAATTGCGTCATCGGCGAGGAGATCTGATACTAATCCGCCAGCTGCACAGGAGGACGTGCCGCGGGTACCACGTCGATTTCATGGTCCTCAAGCGGGGGGCGTGTATTGCGTCTTGCAAGCGCTGCTTCTATATAAGGTGCCAACTCTTCCGCCTTGCGCGCTTCGCGTTCATCGCGACCTTCGGCAAAATCGTCCAGTACGTGTGCATTGAACTGTTCCAGGCTCTCGCAAATGTGTTCGTGACTATTGTTTCCGCCCTGTTGAAGAAAGATCACCTGGTCGACTCCGACTTCAGCGAAACTCTGCATGTGCTCACGAAAGTCATCTGGCGTACCTATCCCGGTCGAGCGAGACATGCTGCGGTTCGGTTGCACGGCGTCGCCACTAGCAGCCCTGTCGCTAAGTTTTGCTCCGGCAGCGCGGGCCGCTTTGCGAGCCTGGAAGTTTTCCCACAACTTGCTGCGTCCGGGCAATACATCTTCTGTGACCAGTGCGCCCACGGCGTACTCAAAAAATCGGAACCCGTCTTCACCCCGCCGAACCGCTTCTTCCCGGTCTTCGTGCAGTGAGAAAGACGATACCATCGCGATGTTGGCATTTACCGAGTGGCCAATTGGCACACAGGCCTCTGAGCGAATGATGTCGTAATAAATCGAGGACCAGCTTTTGGCTTCTTCAGGGTCAATAAAGCTGAACGCCAGCACGCCAAGACCATTTTGTGCGGCTACCTTGATAGTGTCACGGTTGGTACATGCCATCCACATCGGCGGGTGAGGTTTTTGGATCGGCTTGGGTAGCACGTTGCGACACGGCAGGGACCAGTCTTCGCATTCATACCCAGGGTACGGCTCCATCACCATCATATCCGCAATCTCGCGGGCGGCTTCCAGCGACATGGCGCGCTTGCGCTTGGCAGGAATGTCGAAGCCACCTAATTCGAGTCGGGTGGCTCCTTCGCCTATACCGAATTGAACCCGACCATGCGAGACGAGGTCCAGCATCGCAACCGCCTCCGCAGTTCGGGCCGGGTGATTGTACTTGGAGATCACCTGCCTGATACCAAAGCCTATTTTGATACGCTCGGTTTTTGCAGCAATGGCTGAAAGAAACACTTCGCTTGCGGAGCAGTGTGAATATTCTTCCAGGAAGTGGTGCTCAACCGACCAGGCGTAGTCAATTCCCAGCTTGTCTCCCAGCACACACTGGGCGATTGCATCGTCCACCAGTCGCTGTTCACTACCTTCTTCCCAGGGTCTGGGCAGTTGTAATTCGTACAGCATGCCAAAGCGCATAGTTCTTTCCTTTTAATTCCGGATGGTTTGTAGAATGTGGTGTCATCTCGTTGTCATTCAGCCTCACAATGATGGTTGGTTGATGACACTCTTGTCCAGCAGCGTTTTCATCTATTTTGCATCCAAACCTGGAATCTCTGATTAATGTCGGAGTGACGCATCACTTTTTCCGTGAGGACGAGCCGAACTCGCACGGAGATTTGAGTACGGGTTCAACGCCAAGAGGCGGCTAGTTATGAATATGGATGACCGTGTGTCGTGGGTGACCCGCCAGTTTTATTGCCCCGTGATGTAGGTTACGATGAGCTGGCACACGCTGATAGGAAGCAGAAAATTTAATCGTGCTTGTTTCACTCGCGACTTCGGATCCTGTTGAAATTGATCAGGTTGGTGGAAAAGCCGCCTCATTGATCCGTTTGAAACAGAACGGCCTGGAGGTGCCGGGCGGCGTGGTGCTAACCACACTTTTTTTTGAACCCTGGCTTACTGAGATTCAAACTTCCAGCGAATGGCGCTCAGCCATTGAAATGGTGCAGTCAATTGGTTTCAGGTCGCCGAACTTGACTCAGCGGGCAGATCTGGCGCTGCTCTGCGACAGCGTTAAATCGTTGGCGTCAAGGTTTCCGCTGAACGATAATCAGCGTGCGCAGATCAATGAGGCTCGAACGGATTTGGGCGCTGGTATGTATGCAGTACGTTCATCGTCGCCGGAAGAAGATCTTGGCGGCGCTTCCTTCGCTGGTCTGTATGAGACTGCGCTCGGTGTTGACCCAGGATTGCTGACGGAGGCCGTTCGTATCTGCTTTTTGTCGTGTCTCGATGAACGCGTATTGTTGTACAAGGCAGGGAGGAAATTTGAGAGCCTCGCACCACGAATCGCCGTAATCGTACAACGCATGGTGAATAGCGATATTTCAGGTGTCGCGTTTTCACTCAACCCGGTTACCAACGACTATGATGAGCTGCTCATCAACGCGAGCTGGGGCCTGGGCGAAGCGCTGGTAACTGGTGACATTACTCCGGATACAGTCGTGGTCAATAAAGTGACCGATGAAATCATTTCTTACCGGGTCGGTGACAAGGGTGACGATCGACCTGACGAAAAATGCCTCACAACGGAGCAGATTGGCGAGCTCGGCGATACGGTCAAACGCATTGAATCCATCTACCACGAACCCGTTGATGTTGAGTGGGCTTGCGTAGCTGGACAACTACATCTGCTGCAGGCACGTCCCATCACTGCGTATATTCCACTTCATGAAGCTTTGCAGACGGCACCCGGAGAGCCTCGACATCTATACATAGACGGGTATCTGACCGATGGCATTACCATGAGTGGTGCGATTTCCAGAATGTCTGGTGATGCCTTTACGACGATTATCAAATTGTACTGGCAGTGGATGGCGGGACAGTCGGCTAACGAGACCCATCTTATAGATGCAGGTTTTCGCCTGGACTCATCCCGGATGTACATAGATATTTCGATGTTTATGCATCTCATTGGGAAAGGCGAAGCTTTGGCTAAGCAATCCGAAACAATGAATCCTATGATGGCAGGTATTTTTACCTCTCCTGAAATTGAAAGATACCGACCGGTCCGGGCGCCCGCGCACCTGCGCTTGTTCCGCTTGCTCCGGTATCTGCCAGGTGTTCTCTGGCGAATTCGGCGGGCAATTGCAGTGTTGTATGGGCCCATCTTCCGCAGCGATCACTTTGATGCCAGTTATCAGCAGACTATCAGGGAATTCAACGATTGGATTACTCAACCGGTGGACGAGTCGCAGTCTGTATCCGATTGTTTCAAAGAAGCCCTGGTGCGCATGGGTATCACTATCATGGACACCTCATACCCGGCGTTTATCTATTCTTTCCTGATGATGTTTCGCATCAAAGTACTGATAGATGGCAAATCTTCTGAACAACTTGAATTGGTCGATGCACTGTTCGGTGGGCATGAGGATGACATGATCGTGCAAATGGGGCTGGCGATTTACGATCTGTCCACGCTTCTGCCATCGTCAGAGTTTGATGATATCGATGCCCTCACCGTCAAACTCCAGGATCGTAAACTGCCGGAAGCGTTTCTTGTTCGATGGGATGAGTTTGTCCTGCTCTACGGTTGTCGCGGACCGCTGGAAATGGAGCTGGCCAATCCGAAGTACGGCGAAGCGCCTCACCTCGCCTTGCGGCAAATGGCCAGTGTTGCAGCGGGTGGCGAGGAGTTTAATCCTCACGACATGCAACACAAACAGGTTGCACGGCGAGAGCAGGCCTACGCCAGGCTACTCGAGATGCTCTCACCACGTAAGGCCAGAAGACTGAAGAAGTACTATGCAGTTTGTGTTCGTTACGCTGCCGCTCGGGAGTTATTCAAACATCACATCATGCAGGTTTATGAGAGATTACGCCGGCTTTTGCTACACCGGGCCAACAATTTTGTGCTTGCCGGGCGACTGGATCATTGTGATCAGATTTTCGAAATGACCATCGACGAGGTAGATCGGGCAACGCAGGACACCGGATTCGACATTCGCGCTACCGTCGAAGAAAAGGGTGCATTCGACAGAAAATTGCAATCACAGGTGCGGCACTTTCCGATGGCTATCGACTCCCGGGGCCGGATTCTGCGTTCACCCTTGAAATTTGAGGAAGGCGCGTTGGTTGGTGCGGCTGTTTCTGCGGGTATTGCTCGCGGTCCGATCAAAGTGCTGAACGATCCTTTTGAGAAAGAGCTACTTCCGGGTGACATCCTGGTTGCGGTAACTACTGACCCTGGGTGGACACCCTTGTTTATTCCCGCAGCAGCGGTGATTTTGGAAGTTGGTGGCGAACTGCAACACGGCGCATTGGTTGCACGAGAATATGGCAAGCCCTGTGTCAGCGGCATTCAGGATGTGACGCAACAGTTCGAAGACGGTCAGATGGTGGAAGTAGACGGCAATGCAGGCGTCATTCGTTTTATTGACTGATCGACCTGATGGAAATTAGAAGGTTTCCGGTGCAATCGGAATCTCGAATACCTGAAGCTCGAATTTCTGAACATGTCCCTCTGGCTCAATCCCCTGCATTGAAGAACCGGAAACCGGATTCAGCCTGGGTGAGGCGCATGCCATCATGACTTACCTGGCCCGCAAGCACGGCTGGCATGACGTTTATCCTGACGATGAGCGGGTGAGGGCGACCATTGATGCCTACCTGTACTTCCATCACCGCAATATTCGAGAGGCATCAGTTGGCCTGGTGGCGCCAAAAATCCGCAAGGATCTGGATATTCCAGAGATCATGCAGGGTTTAGCAAAACGAACTCTGGCAGCAGCACTTAATACGCTTGAGACAGGCTTTCTTGCTGATAGTCGCTTCCTGATTGGCAGTAGCGTGACTATTGCTGATATGGCTGCCTATGTTGAAATCGGGCAGCTATAACCAGAGTTTACAAATGTGTTTGATTTTTCGACCTATCCTAATGTCACGCGTTGGCTCAATGACATGAAAGCGGTTGATGAGCATGACACCGTGCATGTAGTGCTTGCTGAGCTAGGCGATATCAGTATCGAGGCGCCGAGCATGGAGTCGATTAAAAATGCCAACAAAGCCGCGCTGAAGGCGATTAAGCAAAAACTGAACGAGCGCTGATCAGCATTGTTCATGGAGGGATGAGCTTCCGGGGTTTGTTTGGCGTGCAGCACGAAGGTATGCTTCGTTGGTAGTAGATCAAATTGGTTGGAAATAATCGTGAGCAACAAAGTTACTGAACAGATCCGGATCGACGGTACTGTAGCACCCGGGTTTGAACCGGTAAAAAGCTTGTTCGAACACAATATGAGAACGCAGGCAGAAGAAAGCGCACAGCTCTGCGTTTACGTTGGCGAAGAGAAGGTTGTTGATCTGTGGGCTACCAGTGATTCGGGCTTTTCCGCTGATTCTCTTGTTAATATTTTCAGCAGCGGAAAGAGCTTCGAAGCCATCGCCATGGCATGGTTAGTATCAAAAGGGTTGCTGAACTACAGTGCGAGAATAACCGACTATTGGCCCGAGTTTGGTGCCAATGGAAAGGGCGAGCTGACAGTAGCGGAACTGATGCGACATGAGGCTGGACTCGCGGCTTTCGATGTTTCCCTGGAGACAAAGGACCTGCTCACAGAAAACATTAAGCTAAATAAAATTGGTAGCGTGATCGAGAACCATTCGCAGAAATTCCGTGAGGGTGAAGACAGCAAAAGAGAATATCATGCGATTACCAGAGGCTGGATCGTTAACGAGGTGTTTCGCCGGGTAGACCCTGAGCATCGCACTATCGGTGAGTTTCTACGCCAGGACATCAGTGGTCCACTTGGGGCTGATGTCGTTATCGGTGTTCAGAAAGAAGAATTGAGCCGGGTCAAAGCGATATCACCACTTGGCATCGGGTTTCATCTGCGGGAAAGTTTAAAGCCCAGATTCCTGGGAAGAAGAGTGAAAGACAACATCTTTCAGCTCAGCGGAAAGTTGTTCAAATTAATTCCTGCCCTGCGCGGTGGGACAACGGCCGGTGCACCAGCACCATTTGTCGGCATGGAAAATATAGAAGCTTTCAATGACGTGGCCATTGTCATGGGCGAAACTCCCTCTGCAAATGCTCATTGCTCTGCGAGAGGTCTGGCACAAATTGCTGCGTTGATGGCGAAGGGTGGAAGCTGGGAGGGAAACGAATTTTTAAGTGAAACAGCCTGGAAGGCTATGCACGATGATCCTATCCAGAGTGATATGGGGCTTCGCACCACCTTTACCCAGGGAGGCGTGGCTCTGTTCCGTGAAATCACTCGGGAAGCTTCCAAGCTCGACCGTGCGCTCAACCAGGGCAGAGAGGGATTTTACGGATGGATGGGACTTGGTGGATCGATTTTTCAGTGGCACCCGGAAGAGAAAATCGGATTCGGGTTTGTGCCAACTTCGTTGCATGTATTGGATATCTTGAACGAGCGAGGCAAGGTCTATCAAACTGAGGTGCTAAATTGCTTGAAAGGTAATTGAAGCCAGGGAACGTCTGATTAAGGTCGGTATGCCGTATCAGAGGTTCCCTGGCTGATCTCTTCCCATTTCCTTGTTTTTAAACCGAACCTGCAGGTGGTTGGTGCGATTGGCTCCTTCGCAAATCATCCCCTCTAGGCCTGATACTTCCAGGAGAGGGCGTTTCATCCAATCGTACCTGACAAGTTGCGTCTTAATCTTGAGAACCGATAGATTTGTTTGAGTATAGGGTATATTTCATCTCATCGAATTTAACGGCAAGGACGTGAAATGCACGAAGTATTGTTGGCAGAAACCACCTATCAGCGATTGAGATCTGAATTCGATTCTCTCGAAAATGTTCGCTATGTCACGCTCAACGAGACTGGCGTGTTACGTTCAGGCGGAGAAGAACTCAGCATGGATGAGTTTGATCTCTCAATGTTGCTCATGGATGTTGATCTATTTCAGCAGGGCCAGATGGAACGGCTACTGGAAATGTTAACTGACAGTCGCTCGCTTGAATATGTCCACACTGCAGCTGCAGGTCTGGATAGCCCAATATTTCGAGTCATTGCGGACAAAGCGAAGGTGTTTTGCAATAGTAATGCGCAGGCGCCTGCGATCGCAGAATTTGTTGTGGCCTCGGTTCTGAATCGCTGGCATCGGTTCGACGTGCTTGCGGAAAATCAAAAGCAGGCAAACTGGCAGGGAAACGAATTCAAGCAGGTGCTCGGTTCTAATTGGCTGATTATTGGGTTTGGCAACGTTGGCCAACTGATTGCCAGGCAGGTGCATGGGTTTGGCGCGTCCATTACCGGTGTTCGAAGGAGTACGGCTGACAATGAATTTGCCGACCGTGTCTGCAAACTGGCGGATGTGCCTGATTTTCTGGATCAGGCCGATGTGGTCGTGCTTTCCTGTTCGCTGAACAGTGCAACTGAGGGGCTAGTAGATTCTGCATTCCTTAAAGCGATGAAAAATAACGCTGTCCTGGTGAACATTGGTCGAGGTGCCTTGATTGATGACGCCGCTTTGCTGGCGGCACTGGATGAAAGCGAAATTGATTACGCGGTACTTGATGTCTTCCAGACTGAACCCTTGCCAACTGAGTCAAGGTTCTGGTCCCATGAGAAAGTGCAGGTCACGCCACACTCATCCTACGCGGGGTCCAAAACGACGGAACGCTACGATCGAATGTTTGTGGAGAACCTGAAAAGGTATGTCGCAGGTGACGAGGTTTTTAACCTTGTTGATCCGGGTTCCTTTTGAAAACCTGACGGATGCTGACCACGGCCGCACTAGGCAGGCCAGCACAACTCCTAAGTTGGACACCAACAGGTTTGGACTCAAGCCGGGCCGAACAGTTCGGCAATAGAGTCTCGGCCATCAAACGCAGATTTTCCGGACGAAGCACAAGCAGCGCCGCTGAATCCTGGATTCCCGCGGAATTCGTGGTCATCCGTTCGCGAAGGATTGCCCATGATCATTTAGACTGGGTACTTCAGTGTAGCTTCCGGTAGGGGCACATTGTGAAAAACAGGTCCCGAAAAAGTAGCAGTGATGATCGGCTGTTCAGCTGGCAGTTTCTTGTTGGCGTT
>Ga0066369_10000360_pt1 | contig 19670 bp, 19 predicted proteins | sample Knorr_S7_td_Bott_FD_70972 | JGI IMG/M metagenome (GOLD analysis project Ga0066369, IMG submission 70972) | Marine microbial communities from Southern Atlantic Ocean transect - Knorr_S7_td_Bottom_ad_4513_LV_A | ecosystem: Environmental > Aquatic > Marine > Oceanic | place: Southern Atlantic... | reverse complement strand
TAAACCATATGAAAAATTTTAAATCAATTTTAGCTATTGTTACTCTTTCTGCAATTAGCTATTCATGTAATAACTCAGCTGTACAAAGAATGTCTGAAAAGATAAATCCTGAAGAACCAGAAAGAGCTGTTGGGATGTCTGACTGGGCAGGTGTAGAAGATATGAAATGGCATATAGGAACTCAAGAAGCTGTTGATGTAGCAAAAAATATGGACTCTGCATGGAAAGCAAGAGATTACGAAACAATGAGAACGTATATTTCTGACACTGCAAAAATCACTTCTTCTAATGGTTTTACATTTAATTCTCCTGATGAATTTATTACAAGCCGAAAAAAACAGGATTCTAGAAGAGATTCACTTGGAGCAACTTTTGATTGGAAATTTATTAATCTATTCTCTGTTGATTTAGATCCAACAACAGGTGGAGAACATATTCACGCAGATTATTTTGGCATGTATAAACAAGATGGTAAAGAAGATAATTTTAGAATAATGAATAGATACTATATAATTGATGGAAAAATTATGGTGTGGAACTCTTATTTTCAAGATATAATTGAAGAAACTCCAGAGAAAGAAACTGAAGAAGAAACTGAAGAATAATAATTAAAATATATAAAAATGAAAAAACTTAAATTAATTTTTACAATAGCAATCCTTGCTGCTTTTGTGTACTCATGTAACAATTCTGCTGTTCAAAGAATGATGGAAGAACCTGTAGAGCCTGAAAGATCAGTTGGGTTTACAAACTGGTCAGATGATGGAGCTGAATATAAATTCCATTTAGGAACTGATGAAGCTGTTCAAGTGGTAAGAGATCTTGATGAAGTTTGGACAAATCATGATTGGGAAGGAGTTAGAGGAATGCTTGCTGATACTGCTAAATTCTATTGGAGAAACGGAAATGTGCAATCAGTAGATGAATTTATGACTCAAATAAGCACAGATAGTACTTTACTTGTAAATTGGAAATTCAACGGCGCATTCTCTGTTGATCTAGACCCAACTAGAGGAGGTGAACACGTTCATGCTAATTTCTCAGTATCTACTCAAACTGATAGCACCACTGTAAAAAGAGATCTTATCGAAAGATACTATATTATTGATGGGAAAGTTGTTACTTGGCATCAATTCAGTATTGATGTAAAATAATCCTTCTTAAGACTAAAAGTAAAAAAAGCACTATAACGGTGCTTTTTTTATTTAAAATCATAATATAATCGTGATATCAAATTGTACATTTTTTTGATAGAAATTTAGCAAAAGAACATGAAGTATAAGAATAAAATTGTTTTGATTACAGGGAGTGGGTCTGGTATTGGGAAAGCAGCAGCCTTAGCTTTTTCTAAAGAAGGCGGTACAATTATTGTTTCTGATATAAATGAAATTAATGGCTTAAAGACTGTTTCAGAAATAATTAAAAATAATGGGAAAGCCTCTTTTTTTAAGACTGATGTATCAAATTTTGATATGGTACAAAGCCTGATGGATTTCATTATTGAAAAATATGGAAGATTAGATGTTGCTATTAATAATGCAGGAATCGGCGGAGATTTTGCAAAAATAACAGATATAACTTTAGAATCATGGGATAAAACCATGTCTGTAAATTCTTCAGGTGTATTTTATTGTATAAAAACTCAGATTCCTATAATGTTAAAGCAAGGCAAGGGAGTTATTTTAAATACTTCTTCAATTGCTGGAATCAGAGGGTTGCCAAATGCTATTGCTTATTCCGCAAGTAAACATGCAGTTATAGGTATTACAAAAACTGCAGCTATGGAATATGCTAAAAATAACATTCGAGTTAATGCTCTTTGTCCAGTATTTACTATCACCCCAATGTTTGACCCTGAAGCTATGGATAAATTGAAAGAGGGCATCTCTGAAAGACTAAAAGCAAACATTCCTATGAAACGTTTTGCAAATGTAATGGAGCAAGTTAATACTATGTTATGGCTTTGTTCAGATGAGGCAAGTTTTATAACTGGTCAAGCGATTTCAGTTGACGGTGGGATAACTGCATAGATAAATTATTGTATCTAAGAGTGATCCTAGAAACCTAAGCAATAGACTTAATTACGAAACAGAATTTAATTGAATTCTGTTTCGTAATAACTTATTTTAATTGTTTCCTAATATTAAAGGCAACCCGTCTTTCCCGCTACCTATAATTACAACTTTCGTATTTGGAGATTGAGCTAGCTTTAAAGTTGCTTCGATTCCTTTATCTCTTAGAATATTTGAAGTTAAAGAAGCAGCCAAAATTCTATTTGCATCAGCCTTACCTCTTGCTTCAATTCTTTGTTTTTCAGCTTCTTTTTTTGCTACCTCCAGTTTAAAGTCATATTCTTCAGATGCTTGTTCTTGTTTTAGTTTTCTCTCAATTGCTTCATTCATTGATTGCGGCAAGGTTACATCTCTTACTAAAATCTCATTTAATTGAATGTATTGATCTGAAACAATTTTCTTAGTCTCTGCATAAATCTCTATTTGAATTGCATCTCTTTTTGTTGAATATAATTCTTGTGGCGTATATCTTCCCACGACACTTCTTGCGGCTGATCTTATTGCAGGCAAAAGTATTCTTTGTTTATACGCCTCACTCTTTTCTTGATGTAGCCTACCTAAGTTTGCATAGTCTGGTTGAAACCATGCTGAAACTTCAAGTTTTATATCTAATCCATTTGATGATAGCACATTCATTTTTTCAAATACTTCTTGTTGTCTAACCTCATATACATAGACTTTATTCCAAGGAAGTACAATGTGAAATCCCTCACCCATTGCTGGTTCATCAGTAACTACACCTCCTCCAAAAAGTTTATACAAAACTCCTGCTTCACCAGGGCCTATAGTTACAAATGATTTAGCTAAAATTAACATACTAAATGTTACAAAAATTAACAACGGTATTCCTATTTTTGGTATTTTATTCATTTTTTTATTTTTTTAATATTAATAATTTATGTTAGTAATCCTCCATCGATGTTTAATACTTGGCCTGTCACATATGATGACATATCACTAGCTAACCAAACACATGCATTAGCAACATCTACAGGAGTCCCTCCTCTTTTAAGAGGAATTGAATTTCTCCAATTATCTATAATTTTTTTATCTAATTTTTCAGTCATTTCAGTTTCTATAAAACCTGGGGCAATAATATTACATCGTATATTTCTTGAGCCTAATTCTAATGCAATAGATTTTGAAAAACCAATAATACCTGCTTTTGAAGCAGCGTAATTTGATTGTCCTGCATTTCCTTTTACTCCTACAACTGAACTTATGTTTATTATTGACCCACTTCTTTGTTTTAACATGGTTTTTTGAACAGCTTTTGTCATATTGAATACTGAATTTAAATTAACCTTTATAACTTGGTTAAAATCTTCCTCTTTCATTCGCATTAACAGATTATCTCTAGCAATACCTGCATTATTAACTAAAATATCAATACTGTCAAAATCTGTGTTTATTTTTTCGACAACTTCTATTGAATCACTATAATTAGATGCATCTGATTGGTAGGCTACAGCTTTTACACCTAAACTAATTAATTCTTTTTCAAATTCTTTAGCTAATTCGACAGATTTACTAAAAGTAAATGCAACATTAGCACCATTTAATGCAAACACTTTAGCAATCCCCTTCCCTATGCCTCTTGAAGCACCAGTTATTATTGCTGTTTTTCCTTTTAGTAATTTCATATAAATATAATTAAAATTAATAAAATATAACTTTATTACGATAATATGCTGTGTACTTTTTTTCCAATCTCTGCAGGAGAATCAACAACATTTACACCATATTCGTTTAATATTTTCTTTTTAGCTCTAGCTGTATCATCAGAGCCTCCCACTATAGCACCAGCATGTCCCATTGTTCTACCTCTTGGAGCTGTTTCTCCAGCAATAAATCCAACTACTGGTTTCTTACTATTACTCTGATTGTACCATTTAGCCGCTTCAGCTTCTAATTGTCCTCCTATCTCCCCTATCATAACTATACATTCTGTCTCCGAATCATTTACAAACATTTCCATAGCATCCTTTACAGTTGTTCCAATTATTGGATCACCTCCAATCCCTATTGCTGTACTTATACCAAACCCTTGTTTAACAATCTGATCTGCTGCTTCATATGTTAATGTTCCTGATTTAGATATAATTCCAACTTTTCCTTTTTTAAATATAAATTCTGGCATAATACCGACTTTTGCTTCATCTGGGGTTATAACACCAGGACAATTAGGTCCAACCATTATACATGAGAATTTATTTAAATGGTTTTTAACCTTTATCATATCAGAAATTGGAATACCTTCAGTAATAGTAATTATAACCTTAATTCCTGCTTCTGCTGCTTCAATAATTGCATTAGCTGCATAGGCTGGAGGAACAAATATTATACTTGTATCTGCTTGCAATTTATCTACTGTTTCCTTAACTGTGTTAAAGACTGGTCTATCAAGATGTATTTGACCTCCTTTTCTTGGAGTTACTCCAGCAATAATATTAGTTCCATATTCAATCATTTGACGAGCATGGAAAGTTCCTTCTTTTCCTGTAAATCCCTGAACAATTATTCTAGAATTTTTATCTACTAATACACTCATTAATTATATATAATTATAAAATTATTCTTTAACTCTTTCTTTATAGTTCCCTTTAATGGAATCAACTTTTATCTTATCTCCTTCATTGATAAACAAAGGAACATTAACTACTGCCCCTGTCTCTAATGTAGCAGGTTTTGTTGCATTTGTAGCTGTATTACCTTTTACTCCAGGTTCTGTAGAAATAACTTCAAGTACCACATTAGCAGGCATTTCTACAGATATTGGCAATCTATTCTCAGAATTTGTAATCACAGTAACAATCTCACCTTCTTTCATTAATTGAGGATTGTCTAATAATTTTTCTTCAATAGAAATCTGATTAAAATCATCTGTATTCATGAAATGATACATGTTGTTGTCATTATATAAATACTGAAATTTATTTGTCTCTACTCTAACAACATCTATCTTATGTCCAGAAGAAAATGTATTATCTACTACTTTTCCAGATGTTAAACTTTTTAATTTTGTTCTAACAAAAGCGGGACCTTTTCCAGGTTTAACATGCAAAAACTCTATGACTTTATATATATCGTGATTATGTTTAATACATAGCCCGTTTCTAATTTCAGATGTATTACTCATTATCTTCTAATTTGATTTAACATATCCTTTCATAATACCCCTATGTGAGTTTCTTATGAATTGAAGTATTTCATCTCTTTCATTAGAAGCTTCCATTTCAGCCTCTATAATTTCACAAGCCTGAGTATTATTGTAAGTTTTTTGATATAAAATCCTATAAATGTTTTGAATTTCTGTTATTTTTTCAGATTTATAACCTCTTCTTCTTAGACCAACAGAATTAATGCCGACATAAGACAAAGGTTCCCTTGCAGCTTTAACATATGGAGGCACATCTTTTCTTACTAAGCATCCACCAGTAACAAATGCATGATTTCCGATTGAACAGAACTGATGCACTGCAGTTAATCCCGAAATTATAACATGTTCACCAATAGTAACATGACCTGCAAGAGTTGTGTTATTTGAAAAGATGCAATTATCTCCAACTATACAATCGTGAGCAATATGAGAATACGCCATAATTAAACAATTATTGCCAATAACTGTTTTATTTCTTTCATGAGTTCCTTTATTAAGAGTAGCACATTCTCTTATTGTTACATTATCCCCTATTTCAACATATGTTTTCTCATTTTTATATTTTAAATCTTGAGGAATCGCAGATATTACTGCTCCAGGAAATATATTACAATTCTTTCCAATTCTTGCGCCATCCATTATTGTAACATTTGATCCAATCCAGCTACCCTCTCCAATGACAACATCTGCATCTATAGTAGTGAATGGTTCAATCACTACGTTTTTTGCAATTCTTGCATCGGGATGAGTAAATGATAATATTTGTTTCATATTTACTTAACTTTTATTATTTGGGCTGTTAATTCGGCTTCTGCACATAATGTGTGATTTACAAAAGCTAAACATTTCATGTGACAAATTCCTCTTCTAACAGGGTCTAGCAAGTTACATTTAAAAATTATAGTATCCCCAGGAAAAACTTTGCTTTTAAATTTAACCTTATCAATTTTTGCAAAAAATGTTAAATAATTCTCAGGATCCGAAACTTTTGTCAATACAAGTATTCCCCCAATCTGTGCCATTGCCTCAATTATTATAACTCCTGGTAAGATAGGATAATCTGGAAAATGGCCTTTAAAAAAATATTCATCTGACTTAACATGTTTTAATCCCAGTATATCATTCTCATTCAGCTCATAAATTTCATCAATAAATAAAAAAGGATCTCTGTGCGGTAAAATTTCTTTTATCTTTTTTGAATCCATTATAGGTTTTCTCCCTTTTATTATTGGGCTTTGACTTATTAATAATTCTTTCTTTCTTTCTTTTATAGCTTTTTCTATTACAGAACTCATTTTTCTCGCGAATTCTGTATTTACATAATGTCCGGGTTTAGAAGCAATTATTCTTCCTCTAATCCTAGTACCAATTAATGCTAAATCACCCATAACATCCAATAGTTTGTGGCGAGCTGCTTCATTGGGGTAATGGAGAGTTAGATTGTCAAGTATACCATTTGGATTAACCTTTATATGTTTTCTATTAAATGCTTTTTTCAGTTTCTTCATTGTAGAATCTGATAAGGGCTTATCTACATAAACTATAGCATTGTTTAGATCACCCCCTTTAATTAAACCTTTATTAAGGAGCATTTCTATTTCATGTAAGAAACTAAATGTTCGTGAATCAGATATATCATCTTTAAAGTTCTTTATCGAACTCATTGTTGCATTTTGAGTTCCTAGAACTTTTGTGCCAAAATCAACCATTGTTGTTATTTGATATTCACTTGAAGGAATTACTGTTATTTCACTGCCACTTTTTGGATCCTTATATGAAATAATATTTCTTACAACAAATTCTTTTCTTTTTTCATTAAGTTCTTTTTTCCCAGCGGATTCAATAGCTTCAACAAAGTACTTTGAAGAACCATCCATTATGGGAGGTTCAGAGGCATTTAGTTCTATTTTGACATTATCTATTTCTAATCCCACAAGAGCAGCTAAAACATGCTCACAAGTTTGAATTTTTATATTGTTTTTATTTAAACAAGTTCCCCTGTCAGTGTTAAAGATATATTTAATGTTTGCTTCAATTATTGGTTTATCTTTAAGATCAATTCTTATAAATGTATATCCATTATTTGCATCAGCTGGTTTAAAAGTTAAGTTAACTTCTTTTCCTGTGTGTATGCCAACTCCTTTTAGAGAAACGGCTTTCTTTATAGTAGTTTGATTATCGTTAGTTAGAACTATCATTTTTCTTTTTTAGATTTTCAATATCCTTTACATATCTGTCTAAATTCTTAAAGTGAACATACGATCTATTAAAATCTCTTTCCTCAAATCCTGGACTTCCTTTAATTATTAAATTATCTTTTACACTTTTGTAGATACATGCTTTCCCTTGAATTTTAACATTGTCTCCTATTGTTATATGTCCAACCATACCTACCTGTCCTCCAATTTGGCAATTCTTTCCAATTTTTGTTGAACCAGCTATTCCACATTGAGCTGCCATAACAGTGTTTTCACCTATAACTACATTATGGGCTATTTGAACCAAATTATCAAGCTTTACCCCTTTATTTATCACTGTTGAACCTAATGTTGCTCTATCAATTGTAGTAGAAGCACCTATCTCAACATTGTCTTTAATTATCACATTTCCTATTTGAGGGATTTTTTGAAATATTCCTGACCTATCAGGCGCAAAACCAAAACCATCAGAACCAATAACCGAATTTGAGTGTATAATACAATTATTGCCAATTATACATTTTTTATAGATTACTGAACCTGAGTATATAATTGTATTATTTCCAATAGCAACATCATCATCTATATTAACATTATTTAGTATAACAACATTTTCACCAATAACAACATTTTCACCAATACAAGAAAAGTGACCAATAGAAACATTTTTTCCAATTTTAGATGATGCTGAAACTACTGTAGAATCATTAATTCCTGATTTTTTGACAGAACTATCATCAAATTTGTGCAGCAATTTTACAAATGCTATATATGGGTCTTTAACTCTTATTAGTGTAGCAGAGATGTTTTGCGTAAACTTAAAATCTTCAGCAACAATTATAATTGAAGCTTTTGTTTTATATACCCATGGTATATACTTCTTATTACTTAAAAAAGTAATAGAATTTTTCGTTGACTCTTCTATTTTATCTAGTGAATTAACTTCGTTAGAAGAATCTCCATCAATTTTTCCATTTAATATTTCTGCTATTTCTAGCGTAGTAAATTTCATTGCATACAAAATTAGGAAATTTCAATAAATTCATTGTTAATGTAATCACAAAAGTTTAATGGTAATAATTATGTAAATTTACGCTATCTAAATTTATATACTTGATTAGATGGTTAAAACAAAGATTTTATGGGTTGATGATGAGGTAGAGTTATTAAAACCTCACATAATTTTTTTAGAAAATAAAGATTTTTTAATTCAACCTTGTAACAATGGATCTGATGCTGTAAAAATGATGAGGAATGAAAATTTTGATGCTGTTCTTTTAGATGAAAATATGCCAGGATTAAATGGGATTGAGACTCTTACTCTTATGAGAGATATTAGTTCCAATATTCCTATAATTATGATAACCAAAAGTGAAGAAGAAAACATAATGGATGATGCTATTGGGAACAAAATTTCAGATTATTTGATTAAACCTGTAAATCCAAAACAAATTCTTTTAAGCTTAAAAAAGAATTTAAATGATGCGGAAATTATTTCTGATAAAACTATTTCAGGTTATCAACAAGAATTTAGAAATATTTCAATTGAACTATCAAACATAAACTCAATTAAAGGATGGGTAGATATGTATCTCAAGTTAGTTTCCTGGGAGATTAAATTAGAAGAGAATAATAATGAGACAATGATGGAAATACTAATGTCTCAAAAAAATGAAGCTAATCGATTGTTTGCAAAATTTATTGAGAATAATTATCAACAATGGCTAAATAATAACTCATCTGCGCCAATACTTTCAAATTCCCTAATTAAGGATAGATTAGTGAAAGAATTGTCTGATTCAAAACCTACTTTATTTTTAGTTATTGATAATTTAAGATATGATCAATGGAGAGTTATAGAGCCATTAATTTATAACTACTACAATAAAATTCATGAAGAGGCTTATTTTAGTATTCTCCCTACAACTACACAATATGCAAGAAATTCTCTTTTTTCTGGATTAATGCCTTTGGAAATAGCAAAAAACCATCCTAATTATTGGAAAAATGATTCTGATGAAGGTGGTAAAAACCTTTATGAAGAACAACTCTTAAAAGACAATCTAAAAAGATTAGGATATAGCGGTATCTCCTGTGAATATAACAAGATCACAAATCTTAAAAATGGACAAAAATTATCAAATAATTTAAAAGATAAATTGAAAAACGATTTAACTGTAATTGTCTACAATTTTGTTGATATGCTATCGCATTCAAAAACTGAAATGGAAATAATAAAAGAGTTGGCATCAAATGATAAAGGATATAGATCATTAACATTAAGTTGGTTTAAAAACTCTCCCCTATTTGAAATTATCAAAAAGGGGCGTGAACATGGTTTTAAGTTAGTAATAACAACTGATCATGGAACAATTAATGTAAAGAACCCTTCAAAAATTATAGGCAATAGAGAAACAAGTCAAAACCTCAGATATAAAACTGGAAGGAGTCTTACTTATAACAATAAAGAAGTTATTTCATATGAGAATCCTAATGATATTTTTCTACCTAATATTTCAATAAACAGTTCATATGTATTTGCAAAAGAAAACACATATCTAGTATATCCTAATAACTACAATTATTATGTCAATTTTTTTAGAGATACCTACCAACATGGTGGTATTTCTTTAGAAGAAATTATAATTCCCTATGTTGTGTTGATGCCGAAAATTAAAAAATGACAAAAACCATTAATTATTCAATTGAAGAAATTAGTAGAACAGCCAAGATAATTTTATCTTTAAAACCTTCTTCTAAAATATTTATTTTTAACGGAGAAATGGGGTCTGGAAAAACTACTCTAATCAAGGCTATAATAAAAGAGTTAGGATATGAAGGTACTGTAAGTAGCCCTACATTTTCTATAATAAATGAATATTTAAATGGTGATAAAATATATCACTTCGATTTTTATCGTATTAAAAATAAAAATGAATTATTAGATATAGGAATAGATGAATATATCAGTAGCAATAATAGGTGTTTTGTTGAATGGCCTAATTTAATTACAGATATACTTCCCGATAAGCATATTGAATTAAATATAGATGTTATTTCAAGTGATGACCGGAAATTAACAATTAACTATTAGCTATTTATATATGAATTTTTATAAAAGATTACTGTTTTTTTCATCTGGATTTGTTATTGGTCTACTAATACTATCATTTTTTTTAGCTGGTAAAAGAACCTCATTTAGCTATCTGCCCAATGACAGAGTTATAAAAAATATTAATACAAAAAAGATAATTTATGATAAACTGTCTGATACAATAACCTCATTAGATTCAATCTTAATAAAAAAAATTATATTTAATGGTAGAATTGATTTCTCTAAAAGTAAAACAAAGCTAGACTCTTGCAATTATTATCATATTGAAAATAAAATAGATGGAAAAAAATATATGGTATTAGTAAAAAATTGTGATGGATATGTGTTGGTAGATAAGTTTAGAAAATTGAATTAATTATTTGATTCCAATTTTCTTCTTTTTATTTCTTTGCTTATTAGTTTTAATTCTCTAGAAGTCTGACCAGAGATAGATGAATTTTCGTCTAATCTTCTAATTAAATATGGAATAACTTCTTTAATTGGGCCAAATGGCAAATATTTACTGACATTATAATTATTTAAAGCTAAATTAAAACTGATATTATCACTCATTCCATATAATTGGCTAAACCATACTCTTTTATCATTATTTTTTATTTGATGTTTTTCCATTATTTCAATAGCCAAAAGATTACTTCTTTCATTATGAGATCCAATAAATAGATTAAAATCATTTATATTACTAAAAATAAAACTCATACAGTTATTATAGTTTTCATCTGTTTTAAGCTTTGTTTCACAAATTGGAGATTTATAATTATTAGATTTAGCTCTTCTTCTCTCTTTTTCCATATAAGCCCCCCTAACTAATTTGATACCTATCTTTATATTTGATTTAGAAAGTCTTTTATGTAAGTCGGATAAATATTCAAAACGATCTATTCTATATGTTTGTATGGTATTATATACAATACATGATGAATTATTGTACTTAATCATTAGCTTTTCAATTAATTCATCTATCGATTTTTGAATCCAACTCTCTTCAGCATCTATTAAAATCGATATTCCACTTTTTGCAGCAGAATTACATATCTGATCATATCTTTGCTCAACTCTTTGCCATTCATCAATTTCATTTTTATTTAAACTATCATTATTAGTCTTTTTTAGGTATAAATCAAATCTTCCAACAGCTGAAGGCTTAAATACTATAAAAGATGATACAGACTGTTTTTCACTTAAGTCAATTAAATTTAATGTTTTATTTAAAGTATGTTCGTAACTACTTTCTGTATTAGACCCTTCAATAGAGTAATTTAATATACATCTTATATTATTTTCATTTAGTTTATTTATTACTTTAAAACATTCTTTTTCATTTTCTCCACCACAGAACTGTTCAAATATTGTTTTTTTAATCAGGTTATCTATTGGGAAATGTATTTTTATTAATAAGTTTAATAAGTGCTTTCCTATAAAGGCTAGTGATGGATACGATAGTAATTTAAACAAGATATAAGCCCTTTTTAGCTCATAATTTGATTTATAGCTAAATGCTGTCTTTGTATCGTCAAAATGGCTTAAAACGTTCATTACATCCATTTATTTACACAAATATATCTAGAAGAAAAATGTATTTTAAATAAATGTTGATTTTTTTTTTATTTGATTAAATTATAAATTAATGCTACTGGGAATAATTAATGGTTTGTAATCAAACAGAAATTTTATTAATGTCCTTAAAAATTGAATGCATAAGTCTTTTTTTATCATTTATGCTTTCCTCTAATGAAATCATAGATTCAGATCTGTACATTCCATCAATTTCATCAAGTTTAAAGATAATATTCTTAGCATGAATTGTACTTCTAGCTCTTATCTTACAGAAAACATTAAATTTTCCAGTTGTGATATGTGTAACTGTAACATTGGGAATCTGTTTAATTCTTTCAATTATAAACTTAATTTGAGATGAATTGTTAATATATAATCCTACATATGCAATAAACGTATAACCAAGTTTATCATAATCTAATATTAGGGAAGAATCTTTGATTAGCCCTGATTGTTCCATTTTTTTTACTCTAACATGTACAGTGCCGACAGATATATAGCTTTTTTGCAATATCAGTGAATGGAATTCTTGTATTTTCAATTAACATGTCAAGAATTCTGTGATCAATATCATCCATTTTAAGTTGTTTTGACATAGTTCTAGGTGTAATTTAAAATTATTTTACTAAATATATCATTTTTATAAAAATTCTGTAAAATATTGTACATAATGTTATGAATAATTTATTGTAATAGTGGTTTTTTATATAATATATCAATGTTTGTAATGGTGTATTTAGTATTAATTGTAAACAAAATCTACAACAAAAACACAGTTATAGATGTGTTTTATATAATATATGTATAAAACACTGCAACTCAATTACTTATATAATCTTATCTAAAGTTTAACTATTATTAATTTAATTAATTTTATTTGGTTTATCTCTCTTGTTTGTTTACATTTGTTAACAGTATGGATATATCAAAAAGAATATTAAAAATAATAAATCAGAAAGGAATGAGTTCTTCAAAATTTGCGGGCACAATTGATGTAAGAAGATCAAACCTATCCCACATACTGTCTGGAAGAAACAAGCCAAGCAATGATTTCTTTCATAAAATCAAAAAAATCTACCCAGAAATTGATTTAAATTGGTTAATTACAGGTGAAAAGCTAAAAAAAGATAGTAATTTTGTTAAATCAGAAGCTAGTGAAGTAGATTCTGTGATAGTTTTTTTTAACGATGGATCCTATAAAAAATTTAAAAAATAAGTCTTTTCTAACAGAGAATATATCTATTTTTTATATAGCAATAACCCTACTCCTATTTAGCTCTTGTAATTCAATAGAAAGAGATTGTTATAAATTTAGGTCGGGAAAATTTTTAACGCAAACAGAAATCAATGACACCATATACACGTCTATTTTTACAAGAAATGATAAAATACAAGTTGAAAGCTTTAATAATATAATCGATTCAAGTATATGCAGATGGATTAACAACTGTGAACTAGTATTAAGAACATTAAATCCTAAGTCCAAATCAGAATTAAAGAATATCCATATAAAAATACTTACAACAACAGATAGCTCATATACTTATGAGTATTCTTTTGTAGGAGAAAATAGAAAAGAGATAGGATTGGCTATAAAAATAGGAGATTAGAAAAGAGCTGTCTGTCCAATATCTTCATCTTTAATAATTTTTTCACCAACAACCTCTATTTCATCTGCCGGCATTTCAACAGGCGGTTCGTATTCAATAGCCTCTAAAGTGTTAATTTGCTTGATTTTCTCTGAACTAAGCTGGTTACCTATAGCCTTAACCCCTTTTATTGAAATAAACTGCTCTAATTCAATTAATTGATTTGGTTTTTGAGTTTTATTTCTAATTTTATTAAAAACAATTTCGATTACTGGCTTCCAATCTGTTGAAATTAACTCTAAAAATGAATCTTTATGGTCTGAAATAAATTTCTCATGCTTATTTTCATTTTCTACAAGAAAGCGTTTAACAAAGAATCGTTGCTTTTTTCCATCAAAATATACTACTGATAGCGGCTTTTTAGGTGTCCATTTTTCTAGAACTATCATATCATCGCTGAAATGAGTAGACATATCAGGATCTATTATCTTTAAACTACCATCTTGAAGTACAACTAATATTTTATCTTCACCTCTAAATTCTCCAAGCAAATCCCCTCTGCCATCTACATTAAGTCTTTGCACAGTATCATCAAACCATATTTTTCTTGGTTTAAGTGTAGAAATGCCTTTTTCTTTAAGGTCAATTCTCTTAACATTATGTTTAGTGATTTGATTACCTCTTATCATTCTACCTTTAATCATATAATCTGAAAAATTAACATCCCATTTCAGCTTCTTTAGTTTTGGATTTTTCCTAAGATTAATTGTGACCCTTTCTGCCTCACCATTTGGGTTTGCAGAAAAATACTTAACAACACCTTCTTTTATTGATCCAATTAAGCTATAAGGTTTATCTCTAGTTATTCCATGCACAGGGAAACGCTTTAGATAACAATAACCTTTATCACCATCTCTATATATCATATTATAAATTGTCCTCTTGTCCTTCTTTTTAAACACTGCTACATGAATTATATTCTTACCAATAAATGTTTTTGTATCAACTTTCGTTATAATCATTTTTCCATTTTCAGTAAAAACTACAATATCATCAATATCACTACAATCACACACATATTCATCCTTTCTCATAGAAGTTCCAACAAAACCTTCGACCCTATTAACATATAGTTTAGTATTTCTTATTACTACCTTCTTGGCATCAACATCATCAAATATTCTAATTTCTGTTTTTCTTTCTCTATTTTTTGAATAATTTTTTTTTAGTTTTTGGAGATAAGCTATCGAGTAGTTTATAACATCATCTAAATGATCCTTAACTTCTTTAATTTGGGCTTCTAGATTTAGTATTTTCTCATTAGCTTTATCTGAGTCAAATTTTGAAATTCTTTTGATTTTAATTTCAGTCAGTCTTATTAAATCATCATCTACAACCTCTCTTTTTAACTTTTTAATATAAGGTTTCAAACCCTGATCAATAGCAAATAAAACCCCCTCCCAGGTGGTTTCTTCTTCAATATCTCTATATATTTTATTTTCTATAAAAATTCGTTCTAAAGAAGCATTATGCCATTGATCTTCAAGCTCTCCTACTTTAATCTTGAGTTCTTTTTTAAGTAATTTAACAGTGTTATCAGCAGATATCTTTAAAATATCAGAAACTCCAAGAAAAACAGGCTTATTGTCTTGAATAATACAAGTAAGTGGAGATATAGATATTTCACAGTTCGTAAATGCATAAAGAGCATCAATTGTCTTATCAGGAGATATTCCATTTGGAATATATACTAGTATTTCAACACTAGATGCTGTATTATCATCTATTTTCTTAATCTTAATCTTGCCCTTTTCATTTGCTTTTAATATTGAATCAATTAATGAGGTTGTAGTTGTTCCGAAAGGGATTTCACTAATAAGAAGTGTTGTTTTATCCATTACAGAAATCTTGGCTCTAATTCTAACTCTCCCTCCCCTTTTTCCGTCGTTATAGTTAGTAAAATCAGCTATGCCTCCAGTTATAAAATCTGGTAATAAAGTAAACTTCTTTTGTTTTAGATAACTAATAGAAGCTACAGCTAATTCTATAAAGTTATGGGGTAAAATCTTTGTAGAAAGACCAACTGCGATTCCCTCAGCTCCTTGCACTAAAAGCAATGGGAATTTTACAGGCAAGTTAATAGGCTCTTTTCTCCTTCCATCATAAGATGCTTGCCAATTAGTAACTTTAGGGTTAAAGACAATCTCTAGTGCAAACTTTGATAATCTTGCTTCTATATATCTTGATGCAGCTGCTCTATCTCCAGTTAATATGTTGCCCCAGTTTCCTTGAGTATCAATTAAAAGATCTTTTTGTCCAATCTGCACCATAGCATCCGCAATGCTAGCATCGCCATGTGGATGATACTGCATAGTGTGCCCAACAACATTAGCTACTTTATTATACCTTCCATCATCTAAATCCTTCATTGACTGCATTATTCTCCTTTGCACAGGCTTGAAACCATCCTCAACTGAAGGAACTGCTCTCTCAAGGATTACGTATGAAGCATAGTCCAAAAACCACTCTTTATACATACCAGCAACCCTAGTAATTACATTTTCTTGACTATAATCTAAATCATCCATTTTTCAATACTAATCAACTTTATCTAACTCAGCTTTTAAATTATCAATAATAAAAGACTGTCTATCTGGAGTGTTTTTACCCATATAGAATTGTAATAACTCATTTATAGACATATCATTATCAAGCATTACGGGGTCTAATTTTATATTATCTCCAATAAAGAATTTAAATTCATCCGGCGATATCTCACCTAACCCCTTAAATCTAGTTATTTCAGGATTAGTCTTTAACTTATCTATTGCTGTTCTTTTTTCATCTTCAGAATAGCAATAGATAGTTTCTTTATTATTTCTTACCCTAAACAAAGGAGTTTGTAATATATACAAATGCCCAGTTTTGATCAAATCAGAAAAGAATTGTAGAAAAAATGTTATAAGTAAAAGTCTTATATGCATTCCATCAACATCAGCATCTGTAGCAATAACAATATTATTATATCTTAAGTCTTCAATTGAATCCTCAATATTTAGTGCTGCTTGTAACAAATTAAATTCTTCGTTTTCATAAACAATTTTTTTTGACATTCCATAGGAATTTAAAGGCTTACCCCTCAAACTAAAAACTGCTTGGGTATTTACATCTCTAGATTTTGTTATACTACCTGAAGCTGAATCTCCCTCTGTTATAAACAATGTTGTATCTAATCTTTTTTCATTTTTTAAATCTCCAAGATGGACTCGACAATCACGAAGTTTTTTATTGTGTAAATTAGATTTTTTTGCTCGTTCTCTTGCTATTTTTCTTATTCCAGAAAGTTCTTTTCTTTCTTTTTCTGCTTGCAATATTTTCCTATGAATCTGTTCTGCAATCTCTGTATTCTTGTGAAGATAATTATCAAGTTCTTTTTTTAAAAAATCATTAATATACACTCTCACTGAAGGAAGCTCTCCTCCCATTTCGGAAGATCCTAATTTAGTTTTTGTTTGACTCTCAAAAACAGGTTCCATTACTTTAATAGAAATAGCTGATACAACTGATTTTCTAATATCTGAAGATTCGTAATTCTTTCCAAAAAACTCTCTTATTGTCTTAACAAGAGCTTCCCTAAATGCACTTAAATGGGTTCCGCCTTGAGTAGTATTTTGTCCATTAACAAAGGGGTGATATTCTTCAGTGTATTGTGATTTACTATGCGTTATAGCTACTTCAATATCATCACCTTTTAAATGTATTATTGGATAAAGCAATTCTGAATCATTAATTCTTTCTGTCAAAAGATCTTTTAGTCCATTCTCACTATAATATTTTTCTCCATTAAAAATTATAGTTAAACCTGGATTTAAATAAACATAGTTTTTAAGCATTTTTGAGATGTATTCATTTCTATACTTAAAATTTTTAAAAATTGATTCATCAGGTATGAAGGAAACTTTTGTTCCTCTTCTTCTACTAGAAGGTTCAGCATCCTGATGATTTCCTAATTCTCCTTGATTAAATTCTGCAATAGCAGATTTTCCGTCTCTATTAGACTCTACTTTAAAATAATCAGAAAGAGCATTTACAGCTTTTGTTCCTACACCATTTAACCCGACAGCTTTTTTGAATGCACGTGTATCATATTTTCCACCAGTATTCATTTTTGAAACAACATCTATAAGTTTGCCTAATGGGATACCTCTACCATAATCCCTTACAATAACTTTGGATGACTGAACAGAAACTTCTATTGTTTTTCCTGCACCCATTATAAACTCATCTATAGAGTTGTCAAGTACTTCCTTTAGTAAAATATAGATACCGTCATCTGGAGAAGAACCATCACCTAATTTTCCAATATACATTCCTGGACGCATTCTTATATGCTCCTTCCAATCAAGAGATCTTATATTTTCTTCAGTATATTGGTTTTTTATATCCATCTGATAAATATTTGCTAATATAAGATATCAGTTGAAGAAAATTAATTAAGAAATTACAAAGTAATTAACAAATTATTTATAAGGTTAGTTTTTAGCTATTTCGTGAAATATTAATCAAATAAGCATTGATTGATTTTTTTATCATACGTTAAACAAGAAATACATTACATCCCCATCATTAACGACATAATCTTTTCCCTCAACACGCATCTTTCCTGCCGCCTTAGCTTTAAGTTCTGAGCCATAGCCAATATAATCTGAATATGAGATTACCTCAGTCTTAATAAATCCTTTTTCAAAATCAGAATGAATGACTCCAGCTGCTTGTGAAGCTTTTGATCCAATTGGAATTGTCCATGCCCTAACTTCTTTTATTCCTGCAGTAAAAAATGTATGTAAACTTAGTAAGTTATATGTAGATTTTATCAGTTTATTTGAACCTGGCTCATCTAATCCCAAATCACTTAAAAACATTTTTCTTTCTTCATGTTCGCTTAATTCATTTATTTCTGATTCTATTCCAGCTGCAAGAATAATTATCTCAGCTGATTTATCTTTAATAGATTTTTTTACTTCTTCAACATAATTATTTCCAGTTAATATACTCTCTTCATCAACATTACAAACATAAAGAACAGGCTTGTCTGTAAGTAATTGCAAAGGCGTTACATATTTCATATAGTCGTCTTTACTAAAATCTATTGATCTAATATTTTTTGAGTTTTCAAGATTCTGCACAATACTGTTCAAAACTACCTCTTCCTTTTGTGATTCTTTATTTCCAGTTTTGGCAACTCTAGCAACTTTTTCTAATTTTTTTGTAACAACTTCTAAATCTTTTAGCTGTAATTCTATGTCAATAATTTCTTTATCCCTTACAGGATCTATTGATCCATCAACGTGAACAATATTATTATTATCAAAGCATCTTAGAACATGTATGATAGCGTCTGTTTCACGAATATTTGCAAGGAATTTATTTCCTAACCCCTCCCCTTTACTAGCTCCTTTAACTAGACCTGCAATATCTACTATTTCAACTATTGCAGGTATGACTTTTTTGGGTTTCACTAGATCATTTAATTTATCTAATCTGTTATCAGGAACATTTATCACTCCTATATTTGGTTCAATTGTGCAAAAAGGAAAATTTGCACTTTGAGCTTTTGAATTTGTTAAACAATTAAACAATGTTGATTTGCCTACATTTGGTAACCCTACAATACCTGATTTCATTGGAAATTTTTGAGCTGTAAATTTATTGCTTTTTTTTGTTAAAATCCTCTCTAATCATTATTAGTGGTAATCCAATCAAAATTAGAGTAAATAAATTTATCAGAATAATATTATGGATTGCTCCATAATAGAATGAAATAGCACTATCAATAAAAAACCAAGATAATAATCCATACCATATTGCCTTATATGCCCATAGCTCTTTGTTTTTAAATGAGTTCTCTGATATCATTATTACTAAAACATGAAATCCTACAACCATTCCTCCAATAATTCCAAAAAGCCAATTTTTTAG
>Ga0066369_10000357_pt1 | contig 19867 bp, 20 predicted proteins | sample Knorr_S7_td_Bott_FD_70972 | JGI IMG/M metagenome (GOLD analysis project Ga0066369, IMG submission 70972) | Marine microbial communities from Southern Atlantic Ocean transect - Knorr_S7_td_Bottom_ad_4513_LV_A | ecosystem: Environmental > Aquatic > Marine > Oceanic | place: Southern Atlantic... | reverse complement strand
TAATGTTTGTTTCTTATCCCAAGGACACTTGGATCTTAACTCGTCCATAACAGTTAATAAACGATCAAAAGCTTTGAGTTGGTCTTTTCTGGAATTCATTTTAATTATAATTATTTATATGTACAACGGATTAGATTAAAGCAAATATATGAATAGTTTTATGTTTGCTATATAAAAAAACAGTTATAGTAATTTGAACCTACTATAACTGTTATATTTAATTATTAAAATGTTTTATATTTATTTCATCGGTTTAATGGGGAATTTTTTCATTAACTTCTTTACCTTTTTAGGAATTGTTTTTTCTCTTTTTGAAGGCTTTTCTTTTATAATGGTAGTGATTATTACTTGCCATATTAACTCTTTACTTTCATTGTCATACATATCTACAACAAATGTTCCCTCTAAATAATCATTTTCACTTGTGCAAATACATTATTTGATACACTAACAAATAATAGCATTGCTCCCAAGATTGAGATTACTTTTTATTTATTCTACTGTTTCCATTTGTACTACTTGATATAAATTTTTACCGATTTGGACAAAAGGTCTATAATAGGTATAATTATAAACCACGTAGTTTTATCATTTGAAATTTATTAATAGCTGTTATAATTTATTTGAAATACAAAAAATAGCTTAATTTCTTTCGTAATAAACTATAATATACCGATTTAGTATATTCCAAAGTTAGTTTTTTTTTACTTTATGAAAGAAAATATTTATAAAACATTTTCACATCCTAATAATTTCTTTTTTTGCACCCTCAAATTCAGCCAATATATCTTCAACAATATCAGCCACTAGTTTTATATCATGTATTAGTCCAGAGACTTGCCCAATTTCTAATTCGCCATTTACAAGATCTCCATCAAACATTCCCTTTTTAGCTCTTGCTCTTCCTAAAAGTTCTTTAAGTTCTTCAGGTTTTGGTGCTGTTTTATAAAGTTCCTGAATTTCACTAAAAAAATTGTTTTTTATAAGTCGTACAGGAGCAAGTTCTTTTAAGGTCAATTGTGTACCACCTTCTTTAGTATCTACTACAAGTTGCTTAAAGGCTCTATGTGATGACGATTCTTCACTTGTCACAAAACGGCTTCCAACCTGTACTCCATCTGCACCAAGAATCATAGTCGCTAACATTGCTTTTCCTGTTGCGATTCCTCCTGCAGCAATTAATGGAATATTAATCTGCTCTTTTACCATTGGAATTAGTGTAAGGGTTGTGGTTTCGTCTCTTCCATTATGCCCTCCTGCTTCAAAACCTTCAGCAACTACAGCATCCACTCCAGCTTCTTGTGCTTTTAAAGCAAACTTTACACTGCTTACAACATGAACAACTGTAATGTCTTTTTCTTTTAACCACTTGGTCCATGTCTTCGGATTGCCTGCTGAAGTGAACACAATTTTCACGTCTTCTTCTACAATAATATCCAAAACGTCTTCAATGTTTGGATATAACATTGGAACATTAACACCAAAAGGTTTAGAGGTTGCTTTTTTACATTTTTGGATGTGCTCACGAAGCGTTTCAGGATACATCGATCCTGCTCCAATTAATCCAAGAATACCTGAATTACTAGAAGCTGAAGCCAATCGCCAACCACTATTCCAAACCATTCCTGCTTGAATGATTGGATATTGTATATTGAAAAGTTTGGTAATTCTGTTTTTCACAAGAGTTAAATTAATAAATTACTCCCGAACCTACTAATTCGTCATCAAGATACCATGCTACAAACTGTCCTTCGGTTATTGCAGATTGTGGTTTTTCGAAGGCTACATACAATCCACTACTTACTTTATGAAGCGTTGCTTTTTGGAGAGGTTGACGATAGCGAATTCTTACAAAAACATCTAATGTTTGATCAATTTCTAAAGCCAAATCTTCACGAATCCAATGCAATTCTTCATTGGTTACAAACAGTACACTTTTGTATAATCCCGGATGCGATTTGCCTTGTCCTGTATAAATTACATTTTCATCTACATTTGTTTCGATAACAAATAATGGCTCTACTGTTCCACCAACAGCGAGTCCTTTACGCTGACCTTTTGTAAAATAATGTGCGCCTTGATGCTTACCAACAATTTTACCATCAGTAATTGAATATTCTAATTTACGAGATGAATACTGAAGTTTTTCTTCTTCCGAATTAAAATCAGGTAACTCTTGCTTATACATATCATTGTCTTGAGGAATCTCAACAATAAGACCTTCTTTTGGTTTTAACTGTTGCTGTAAAAAATCTGGAAGCTTTACTTTTCCTATAAAACAAAGTCCTTGGGAGTCTTTTTTATCGGCAGTTATAAGGTCTATTTTAGTAGCTATTTTTCTAACTTCCGGTTTCGTGAGTTCTCCAATTGGAAATAATGTTTTTGCTAATTGCTCCTGCGACAACTGACACAAAAAATATGATTGATCTTTATTGCTGTCTTTTCCTGCAAGTAACTGAAAAATATTTTTACCATCTTTTTCAAAACTGCTTTTTCTACAATAGTGACCTGTTGCAATATAATCTGCTCCTAATTCCATGGCAATCTTCATAAACACATCAAATTTTATTTCACGGTTACAAAGCACATCAGGATTTGGTGTTCTGCCTCTTTCATATTCGTTAAACATATAATCTACAATACGCTTTTTGTATTGTTTACTTAAATCTACTGTTTGAAAAGGAATGCCTAATTTTTCTGCAACGAGCATAGCGTCGTTACTATCGTCTAACCAAGGACATTCATCGGAAATTGTTACAGAATCGTCATGCCAATTTTTCATAAACAATCCTATGACTTCGTAACCTTGCTGCTTTAATAAATACGCTGCAACGCTAGAATCCACTCCTCCTGAAAGTCCGACAATTACTCTTTGCATTTTGCAAATTTACAAATAAAAAAATATGAATTAATGACTAAATTTTAATGGGAAAGATTCCTTCCCGATAGCTATCGGGATGAGCAGGAATGACAATATTTTATTTCTTCTTTTTATACTTTGAAACATAAGTAAAATCTTTTTGCTTCACAAGTCTGCCATTATTATAGTATTTCCAAACGCCTGTTTTTTTTCCTCTTTTATAAGAACCTTGCACAAGCATAACACCATCTTCAGCATAATATTTTGCTAACCCATGAAGTTCATTATTTTCATAAATAAATGCTTTTAACAGGACACCTTCCTTTGAATACCATTTTGAAACACCTTCAATACTTCCATCTATATAATTTGCTTCTTCAGTTAGTTTACCATTTTTATAATACACAAAACGTTTTCCGTGTAAAACACCATTATCATTATAATTCTCAACAGTCATGATTTTTTCTGAATTATTATGATAATACAGCCACTTACCTACATACAATTTTACATTCATTTTACCTTCACTTATCACCTTGCCTCTTGAAGAAAAAAACTTTACTTCTGCACTATTATCTTTCTCATTAAATTGTTTGGTAGCGGTTAAGACACTTCTTTTTTTTATGTATTTATAAAATTTAAAGAGTCCAATTTCTTTTCCATGAAAAAACTCGCCTTGGTATCTTATTTTATCAGTCTTTTCAAAAATTTTTTTCCAAATACCGTGTCGCTTGCCATTAGCATCAAATTGATTGATGTCTTGTGCGGAAATTAAAGATGGAATAAAACCCAAAATGATTAATAAGATATACTTCATATCCTGATTAACGTGATTATTTATCTAAAATTGTTTATCCAAAAAAGCTGTCAAAATGAAAGTAATAACAGCTCAATTTAAGTATTTATTTTAAAAATATATTACTTCTTACCTTTTTGCTGCATTCTCTTTTGCTCTTCTGCCTTTTCCATCATTTCCTGCATTTTACGTTGAAACTTACTTTGCTTTTTAGGTTTTTTCTTGCTTATTTCTATTTTTGCCAATACCTTATCTTCATCTATTATATAGTTCTTAATAACTATCATAATCCCTATACTAATTAGATTAGAAATAAAAAAGTATAAGCTTAATCCACTTGCATAATTATTAAAGAAAAAGAGCATCATAATTGGTGAGAGGTAAATCATGTACTTCATCATTTTTGCCATATCGGGCATACCTTCTTGTGTTGGCTGTGCCATGACTTGTTGTCCTGTTGTCATTTTCATATAAAAGAAAATTGCAATAGACGCTAATATTGGAAATAAACTCACATGATCTCCATACATAGGAATTCTAAAAGGAAGTTCAGCTATCGTATCATACGACGATAAATCGTCTGCCCAAAGGAAACTTTTTTGGCGTAAATCGAAAGCTGTTGGAAAAAACATAAATAAGGCGTAAAACACTGGTAACTGAACTAATGCTGGTAAACAGCCTGCCATAGGACTCGCTCCTGCTTTATTTTGCAATGCCATAGTTTCTTGTTGCGCCTTCATTTTATTATTCTTATGTTTCTCTCTTATAGCATCAAGTTCTGGTTTTAATATTTTCATTTTTGCCTGTGACAAAAACTGCTTGTATTGCACAAATGACATTAATAATTTAATTAATATTGTCATTACAATAATTGCGATACCATAAGGTAAAAAGCCGCTTAAAAACCCAAATAGAGGAATAAATAAAGACTTATTAATCCAACCAAAAATTCCCCAACCAAACGGAATACTCTCTTCTAAATTTTTATCGTATTTTTTTAAAATTATACTATCTGTTGGTCCATAATACATGCTTAAAGATTCGTTCAATTCGCCTCCTTTAAGTTCTAACGGAATTGAAACAGCATAACTTTTAGTAAATACGCTATCAATTTCTTCGTCAAGAACTAAATTTTTGGATGTTAAGATTGCTGTTTTAAATGGCTTGTCTGCTATCAAAATAGAGCTAAAAAAGTGTTGTCTATATGATAACCATTCTACATCTTTCTCTACTTCTTCATCGTCTCCCATTTGACCTAGTTTGTCAATTTTTCCACCATCGTGTTGGTATGTTAAACGTGTGTAACGATTTTCGTAAGAAATGCTTTTATCATGTCTAAAGGCATCTAATTTCCAGTTTAAAGTAACATCTTGAGAGCTATTAATAACGTTATTTAGGCCTTGAGACTTTACAGAAAATCCTAACATATAATCGTTAGGTTTTAACTCGTATCGATATTCTAAAAATTGGGTTTCGGAAACTTTTAGTTTCATAGACAATATTTGATTGTCACCATTATTAGTTAACGTTGGTTGAAAATAAAGATCTTGTGTCTTTAATGTTCTATTATCGGTTGTACCAAAAGTGATATTTAAAATAGAATTCTTATCTTTTATTAAATAAATAGGAACAGAATCATAATCTGTAAATTTCTTTAATCTCACTTCAGTTAAATAACCACCTTTGTTATTTACTTTAAGGTACAATACTTCATTTTCGATAATGGTTTCTCCTTGTGTTGCATAGGATTGTGATGCCGAATATGCAAAGGCTCCAATCTTATTTTTTAAATTCACTAATTGAAGTGAGTCTGATGACACTTGTGCTGAAAAATCTTCAGGTGTTGCTACAAACGTTTCAACAGCTTGTTCATTTGCTTTATTTTCAGCATCAATTTGTTCTTGTAAGGCTTTTTCTTGTTCTGCAATTTCTTCTGGTGTTGGCTGGTTTTGCCAAAGCATATACATTAAAATTCCAGCAATAAGTATAAAACCTATTATTGAATTTATGTCTAATTTCTTTTCTTCCATATTATATTTTCTCCTCCTTTTGAAGGAGGAGATTAAGAGGTGGTTATTATTTAAATTCTTGTTTTATAGCTTCTAATACTAAATCTAAGCTCTTATAAACTTCTTCATTTTTAAAAAGAATCACTTTATAACCTAGCTTATTTAATCGTTCAGTTCTATTAAAATCGTACTCACTATTTACAAAGTTGTCATGAACTTCTCCATCAACTTCAACTATTAATTTTTCGCTCGGACAATAAAAATCAACTATAAAATTTTCAATACTTTGTTGTCTTCTAAACTTTCTGCCATCCAGCTGGTTTTTCATTAAAGCTTGCCATAACTTGGTTTCTGCTTTTGTTGGATTATTTCTTAATTCTTTTTTGAACTCTTTTAAATACTTTCTATTATGAATTTCATTATTCATAAATCATTAAACTTTTAGGTTATCTCAGAATTAAAAATAACCACTCGGTCTAAAAAACATTCTGTTTTTCTAACCACTCCGTCTTTCAGACTCCTCTCCTTAAAAATGAGAGGACAGATTTGATTACTCAAAAAGCTATCCAAAAACGTTTTATGTCATACTGACACTATTTTTAGGTAAAGAATACTTTAGTGCTGCTTTTACAAATGCCACAAATAAAGGATGTGGATTAGAAACAGTACTCTTATATTCGGGATGGTATTGTACACCAACAAACCAAGGATGCTCTGGTATTTCTATAATTTCTACCAAACCAGTTTCCGGATTTAATCCAGTAGATATCATGCCAGCAGCTTCTAATTGTTCTTTGTATTGATTATTATATTCGTATCTGTGACGATGACGTTCTTCAATATTTGTTTTATTATAAACTTCGGAAACGATACTACCTTCTTTTAATTTACAATCCCAGGCACCAAGACGCATTGTGCCTCCTTTATTAGTAACTGCCTTTTGTTCTTCCATTAAATCAATGACAGGATATCTGGTATTCTTATTCATTTCGGTGGAATTTGCATCTTCTAAACCTAAAACATTTCGGGAATATTCTATGACTGCCATTTGCATTCCGAGACAAATTCCCAGATATGGAATATTATGTTCTCGTACATATTTCACAGCTTCGATTTTACCTTCTATACCACGTACACCAAACCCTGGAGCAACCACAACACCATCGAGATGCGAAAGTTTTAGTTTAATATTATCTTTATTCAAATATTCGGAATGTATAGATTCTACATTAACCTTTACCTCGTTTGCAGCTCCTGCATGGATAAAGGATTCTAAAATAGATTTGTACGAATCTTGCAATTCTACATACTTTCCAATTAAACCAATAGTAATTTCGTTTTTAGGGTTTTTATGACGCGCTAAAAATTCGTTCCAACTCGTTAAATCCGGTGCTGACCATTTCAGTCCTAATTTCTTTAATACTACTTTATCTAACCCTTCTTCCAACATCATATTTGGCACATCGTAAATGGTTGAAGCATCAATAGATTGTATAACTGCTTCCTTATGCACATTACAAAAACGTGCAAGTTTAGCACGAATGGCATCACCAATTTCATGCTCCGTTCTACATACTAAAATATCGGCTTGCACACCACTTTCCATAAGTGTTTTTACACTATGCTGTGTTGGTTTTGTTTTTAATTCTCTTGCAGCAGCCAAATATGGAATAAGCGTTAAATGCACCACTATTACATTTTGATTGCCTAAATCCCATTTTAATTGACGTACAGATTCTATGTAAGGCAAAGATTCAATATCTCCAACAGTACCACCAATTTCGGTAATTACAATTTCGTAATCGCCAGATTTACCTAAAATTTGAATGCGTTCTTTAATCTCGTTTGTAATATGTGGAATGACTTGAACTGTTTTACCGAGAAATTCGCCACGACGTTCTTTTTCTATAACACTTTGGTAAATTTTTCCAGTAGTAACATTATTAGCTTGAGATGTTGGTACATTTAAAAAACGTTCGTAATGACCCAAATCTAAATCGGTTTCGGCACCATCGTTGGTAACATAACATTCGCCATGCTCGTAAGGATTTAATGTACCCGGATCTACATTAATATAAGGGTCTAATTTTTGAATCGTTACACGATAGCCTTGTGCTTGAAGTAGTTTTGCCAAAGAGGCTGCAATAATACCTTTACCGAGTGATGAAGTTACTCCTCCTGTAACAAAAATGTATTTAGTTGTACTTGTCATGTTGCGTTTATAAACGCGGACAAATTTACAAAATTTTTACAGTTATTGGATGATTGTTAATTGTTATTTATAGACTGCGATAATTAATTTTAGATTGTGTACAAATTACGTAACGTTACGTATTGATTTTTATGTTAAAAAATGCTAACTTAGCTTCTGCCTACCGACAGGCAGGTATTGTTTGATATATTCTATCATGTGCTCTTCCGATAGTTATCGGAATTGATTGAGTATAAAACTGAGCATATCACTACAGTTACAAGCAAGTTGACAATATTAATACTAACAAATAAATTTAAAATTATGATTTTAAAAAAAAAGATTTCAAGAATCGTTTAAAGCACTGTTATTATTTACTTTTTTGGGATTATTTCTATTGTTACAAAGTTGTGTAAACAAAGAAGATAAAACTAAGAATAAAACCGAAAAACCTGTCGGTGGAATTATGGAAACTGATTCAGGAGAACACTTATGGATTTTTCCTAAAAACAAAGACACACTTGGTTCGGGTGGTAAACTTCAAATATTTATGGATGCTGAAAGTCATCCGCATGCATCCGCAAGTTTTGCAAAATATGAATTAGGAGTTGGTGGAGAATTACCTGAACATAAACATAATAAAACTGAATAAATTGCTTATTTCCTATCTGGGGAAGGAATTGTTATACCGTATAAAAATGGAAAACGTATAGAAACTCCTGTGAAAGAAGGTTATGTATGGTACACTGCTCCTGGAGAATACCATTCATTTAAAAATACTGGAAACGAACCTTTAAAATTAGTTTTTGTAATTATACCTAATGATAAAGATGGTTTACTATCTTTCTTTAAAAAAGTAGGGGCTGAACCCGGAAAAGATGCAACAGTTTTTAGTCCAGAAGAATTTGGTAAAATAGCAGCTGAACACGACCTAATTCTAAAACCTGCGAAAGTGGAATAATAAACAAACCCTGCTGGTAACATCGGCTATGCCAAATTGCTTAAGGGTAGACATTAGACATATTTTATAAATACAGTTCCAACTGTCCATTTAGGTAAAACGTCGTAGAACTAAACTTATACGCAATTTGATAAGGTTTTTCTGTATTTTGAATTTTTATGTAACTTCGTCACAACAATCGAAAAATCCTAAACCTCACTACGGATAACACTGTGTTGTAGGTTATTTAAAAATACATTATGCACAAAAAATCTGTTTTAGTTCTAGTCCTTTTTACAATAAGTACTGTTATATCTTTTGGTCAAGAAAAGGAAACTATCTTGATCGCCCCAGATAATTGGAAGAGTGAAATAATTCCTTTCCCTTTGAGATTTTCATAAGATATTGATTTTGTTGGATTTGAAGATTTACGTTTTGCTCCAAATTGGTCTGACGCAACCAGTGAAAATTTTTGGACCTATATGTTTGTTTGGTACATTGAAAAGGATGATGCCTTGACAGAAAGTAAACTTACTACATATTTTAAGAGCTACTACGATGGATTAATGGGAGTAAATTTAAAAAATAAAGAAGGTGTTATTAATCCCAATAAATTGGATAAAACAATCTGTCTGTTCATAAAAACTAACGAAGGCTTCACAGGAAAAATGAGAGTGTATGATAAGTTTTTCAGCAAGGATTATATGATACTAAATATAAAAGTTAGAGAGTCTTTTTGCCCTAAAACCAATAAACAAATTATTTTATGTGAAATATCTCAAAAAATATTTGATCATAAGGTATGGGAAATATTTAATGACGTTAAGCTAAAAGTAAATTGTGATTAAATAAACAACCTACAACAGCGGTAATCGTTGTACAAACCAATAATAAAGAGTAAAATCAACTAATTTTGACCATTATATTGACCTTTAGTGTTTTTAATTATAGATTATTGTCCAATTTTTGGAGTGCTTAAAACGGCGTATTTAAACCCTCTCAATTTTTGCTCCAATAGCGCGAAGTCGTTCATCAATACGCTCGTAACCACGATCTATTTGTTCTATATTATGAATGATTGAAGTTCCTTCAGCTGAAAGTGCTGCAATAAGCAAAGAAATACCTGCTCTAATATCTGGCGAAATCATGGTTGTAGCTTTTAAACTGGATTTAAAATCGTGACCAATTATTGTTGCTCGATGTGGATCGCATAAAATAATTTTTGCACCCATATCAATCAATTTATCTACAAAAAACAGACGGCTTTCAAACATTTTTTGATGCACCAATACTTCGCCTTTTGCTTGTGTAGCAATCACTAAAATAACACTCAATAAATCGGGAGTAAATCCTGGCCAAGGTGCATCTGAAACCGTAAGTATAGAACCATCAATATAGTTTTGTATCTGGTAACCATTTGTGTGTTCAGGTATAAAAATATCTTCACCTTTACGTTCAATGGTAATACCCAATTTTTTAAATACATCAGGAATCTGTCCGAGATTGTCCCAGCTCACATTTTTAATAGTAAGTGCGCTTTTGGTCATTGCTGCCAAACCTATCCAACTACCAATTTCTACCATATCTGGTAATATTGTGTGTTCAGTTCCTATTAGAGAAGTAACACCTTCAATAGTTAACATATTAGAGCCAATTCCAGATATTTTTGCTCCCATTCGGTTAAGCATTTTACAGAGTTGCTGTAAATAGGGTTCACAAGCTGCATTGTAAATGGTTGTCTTGCCTTCTGCTAAAACTGCTGCCATTACAATATTGGCTGTTCCTGTTACTGAAGCTTCATCAAGTAACATATAAGCTCCTTTGAGTTTTTTGGCTTCAACTCCGAAGAAATAATCTTCTTTATTGTATCTAAATGTAGCACCTAATTTTATAAACCCATCAAAATGTGTATCCAATCGTCTTCGTCCTATTTTATCGCCTCCCGGTTTTGGAATATATCCCTTACCAAAACGGGTTAATAATGGTCCGATTATCATAATAGAACCTCTTAATCTGCTGCCATCTTCTTTAAAAGCTGAAGACTCTAAATATTCTAAATCTACTTCATCGGCTTGAAAAACATAAGAACCATGAGCTAATTTTTCAGTTTTTACTCCAAGATTTCCTAAAAGTGTAATGAGTTTATTAACATCTATAATATCCGGAATGTTATGAATGGTAATTTTTTCGGAAGATAAAAGTACAGCACACAATACTTGTAAGGCTTCATTTTTTGCACCTTGTGGTTGAATTTTACCACGAAGCTTATGGCCTCCTTCTATTTTAAAAATTCCCATAAGAAGAATTTAGTAACGCTTTCTATTACGATTGCTAGTAGGTTTTTTACTTTTTTTAGGATTATTGGAATATTTATTTTTAGAGCGCATTAAACTTAAAGAATCGCTTAAAACTTCATCGCTATCCTTTAAATTTATTTTTCCATCTGAAAGTTCAAACAAATGATTAAATATTACTGAATCATCTACGGTATCTTTATTCCATATTAAAAAACATTTCTTCATGTGGTTAGCTATAGTATATACTAAAGCTTCTTTCATTTCGCCTTCTTCCCAGGTGTTGGAAACATCGATCATTGTTTTAATGTTATTGCCATAAAATAGATATTTTGGATAATTTTGAGGGTATTCTAATGGATTAGGGCGAGCTTCTAACACTTCTCTTGATGGTTTATCGTAAGGGAAATCAGCATCGAAACCAAAATCGGACATTATATAAAGTTGATCCCATAATTTATGCTGAAAATCTGGGACATCTCGTAAATGTGGTTGTAAATTTCCCATTATTGCAATAATTGCTTTAGCTAACTTATTGCGTTCTTCTTTTGTTTCTTTGGATTTGGCATAATTAATCATTTTTTGCATATGTCGTCCATATTCTGGAATGATTAAATGCTCTCGTTCGGTATTGTACTGTAATTGGTCTATCAAAATTAAAATGTGTGTAGTATTAATATTATTCTATGAAGCTTTCAATAAAGCGCAAAATACAAAAAAATATAATGACAGTTGTATTTTAAAGTTTATTAATAAATATGCTCAATATAAGCTACAATAATTATAACGATATAACTCCCTCAATAGTGTTTGTTACTTCAATATATTTTGAGACAACTGCTTCCGGATTTTTCATTATCAGGTTTATGGAAATACTCGTGTACTTTCCGTTTTTGGATTTGGTTGTATGAATTACTGCTCCTACACCGTTAAAAAGTGATTCAAGTGCTTCGATTTTATGTACATCCGTTTTTAGAATAAATTTATATAAATATTCTGAAGGCCACGTTGAAGTTTCTTTTAACTGGTCTTTTAGTTTTTTGTAAAACTCTTCAGCTTTAGGAGAACTGCTCATAACTATTGTTTATTGAATTGCAAATATAAATTTTTTAGTTGGAAGAACGAAAGCTGAAGACTGAAGGCTGAACACTTTTTTATTCCCTTTTTAATTCCGATTTTTACAATTAAAATCTTGCCACATTGAAACCAAAAAGAATCATAATAACTGGTGGTCCAGGAACAGGAAAAACTTCAATCATCAATGAATTGTCAAGCAGAAACTATTCGTGTTTACAAGAAATTTCGCGAAAAGTTACTTTAGAAGCAAGAGGAAAAGGAATAGAACAACTATTTTTAATAAAGCCTTTATTATTTAGCGAACTACTTTTAAAAGGAAGAAAGTCCCAATTTGATGAAGCAGCAACAATAACCAGCAACTTTGTTTTTTTGGACAGAGGCATTCCGGATATATTGGCCTATATGGATTATAGTGGTGATGAATATCCTCAATTCTTCAACGAAGCATGTAAAAATAATATTTATGACCATATATTTATTTTGGCACCTTGGAAGAAAATTTATATTAGCGATAATGAACGTTATGAAAATTTTAATCAAGCTAAAAAAATTCATCATCAGCTTGTAAAAATTTATGAAAAGTTTAATTATAAACTTATTGATGTTCCCTTCTACTCCATTAAAAAACGTACCGATTATATCTTAAATATTCTAGAGAATTTATAATGCAGCATCCAATACAAATATTAGAACGTTATTGGAATTTTACCAGTTTTAAGCCTTTACAAGAAGACATTATCAATGCAGTACTTGAAGGCGAAGATACTTTTGCTTTATTACCAACAGGAGGCGGAAAATCTATGTGTTTTCAAATTCCTGCACTTGCAAAAAAAGGCATCTGCATTGTAGTTTCTCCATTAATAGCTTTAATGAAAAATCAAGTAAACACCTTAACAGAAAAAGGTATTAAAGCAATGGCACTTACTAACGAATATAAATACAATGAAATAGATACAATGCTCGATAATTGCATCTACGGAAATTATAAATTTTTATATCTCTCGCCCGAACGTTTACAGCAAGACATTGTACAAAACCGAATACAACAAATGAATGTAAATCTTATTGCTGTTGACGAAGCACATTGTATTTCGCAATGGGGAAATGATTTTCGCCCGGCATATAAAAATATTATTTTACTTCGGAAACTATTGCCAACTGTTAATGTCATTGCGTTAACAGCTTCGGCGACACCAAAAGTTGTAGAAGATATTGTTGCCGAATTAGATTTTATCAATCCGAAAATCTTTAAGCAATCCTTTAAAAGAGAACATTTAGCATATATGGTTTTTGAAGAAGACGATAAATATTTTAGAATGGAGCAGATTCTAAAAAAGAACCCGAATTCCTCAATTATATATGTTAGAAGCCGAAAAAACACCTTCGAGATTAGTAATCATCTTGAACAAAAAGGGTATACAAGTACGTTTTATCATGGAGGATTATCTAATTCTGAAAAAGAGAAACACTTTTCGCAATGGTTAAACAACCAAAAACAAGTTATGGTTGCTACCAATGCTTTTGGAATGGGAATTGACAAAGCTGATGTAAAAACGGTTATTCATATTAATCTACCAGAAAGTATGGAAAGTTATTTTCAGGAAGCTGGTCGTGCAGGACGAAATAATAAAAAAGCTTATGCAGTAATTTTAAAAAACAAAGGCGACGAGCAACATGTTAAAAACCAGTTCTTAAGTGTTTTACCTACAGTAGATGTTATAAAACAAGTGTATAGAAAACTGTGTAATTATTTTCAGATATCTTATGGTGAAGGTGAGTTTACAACTCACGAATTTAATTTAAACACATTTTGCAAAACTTATAGTTTTAACACAATACATACTTATAATGCGTTAAAAGCCTTAGACAGAACAAGTGTAATTACACTATCGCAGCAGTTTTATAATAGTTCAAGTATAAAAGTATTGGTTACCAGCAACAAACTATTTGAATATTTAGAGAATCAGGAAGAAACCAATACTATAGTTAAAACAATTTTAAGAACTTATGGTGGAATTTTTGATCAGGACGTGAAGGTAAACATCAATTTAATAGCAGATAAGGCTTCTACTAATGAAGATAAGATTATACAAACATTGCTTAAATTACAAAAAGACGAAGTCATTTCATTAAAACTAACCAAAACAGATTCTCAAATTGTATTCCTTCAACCAAGAGAGGATGATAAAACCATTAACCGAATTGCTAAAACTATAGAGCAACAGAACAATCTTAAAAAAAACCAAGTCGCTTCTATTTTAAACTATGTAAATAATAATGATATTTGTAAAAGTGTGCAATTGCTTTCCTATTTTGGGGAAAGTAAGCTTGAAGATTGCGGAATTTGTTCTGTTTGTATAAAAACCAATGAATCACTATCTAAATCAGATATTGATGAAAGTATAACAGCCATAATTTTGGCATTAAAAATGAAACCATTATCATCAAGAGATTTATTGGCTCATACAAAAATAAAGGAAAGACATCTATCTACTTTATTAAAGATAATGTTAGAAAAAGATATTATTACAATTACTAGTGCAAATACTTATAAGATAAAATGAAAAATGATTTAAAAATTGTTTTTATGGGTACGCCCAATTTTGCTGTAACATCATTAAAGGCATTAATTGATGCTGATTATAACATTGTTGGCATTATTACTGCTCCAGATAAACCAGCAGGCAGAGGTAGAAAGCTAAATGAATCTGCCGTAAAACAATATGCAAAATCCATAGGTTTAAATATATTACAACCAAGCAATCTAAAAAGTGAAATCTTTATAAAAGAGTTAGAATCTCTTAAAGCAAATCTACACATTGTTGTTGCTTTTAGGATGCTGCCAAAAGTAGTTTGGCAAATGCCAGAGTATGGTACTTTTAATCTTCATGCTTCATTATTACCCAACTATCGCGGTGCAGCTCCAATAAATTGGGCAATAATAAATGGGGAAACCAAAACTGGTGTGTCCACTTTTTTTATAGATGAAAAAATTGATACAGGAGCAATGATTTTTCAACAAGAAGTAGAAATTCTTACAAATGAAACCGCAGGAAAATTGCACGATAAACTTATGTTAATTGGTAGTGTTTTAGTATTAAAAACTACCAAAAATATTGAGCAAGGTAAAGTAAAAACTACACAGCAATCTGAAAATTCAACAATTGAATTAGCACAAAAGCTAACTAAAGAAAATTGTTTTATTGATTGGAACGATAAGCCAAGTAATATCTATAATTTGGTAAGAGGTTTAAACCCTTATCCTGCAGCTTGGTGTTTACTAAAAAACAAAAATGAAGAACTCAATGTCAAGATTTATGATGTTCAGATAAGTCTTCAAAAACATAATCTCGAAATCGGAAAAATTTTAAGTACAAAAAATGAAGTTAAGGTAGTTGTTCGTAAAGGTTTTATAAAACTAATTGAAATAAAAATGCCTGGGAATAGGAGAATGGATATAAAATCTCTCTTAAATGGTTATCATTTTGATGAAGATGCAAAAATGCTGTAAACCCTTATTATCATTGACACAATAAGAATTTTAATAAAATCTTTCCTTTATTAACAATAAGTTCAAGTTATTAACAAAAGCTGCCATTTCACTTGCTATTGCTTGTGTAAGTGGATATTCCGTATAATTTTGTATAGGATTTAACAAAGTCGTTAACCCAAATAATAACAATTAAAATTAAAATTTATGAACAAAACAGATTTAATCAATGTAATGGCGGAAAATGCTGGTATTACCAAAGCAGCAGCTAAAAAAGCATTAAACGGGTTATTAATTGATATTGAAGGTGCATTACAAAAAGGAAATAGAGTTACTTTAGTAGGATTTGGTTCTTGGTCAGTTACCAGAAGAGCTGCCAGAGAAGGAAGAAACCCTAAAACAGGAGCACCAATACAAATAAAAGCTAAAAATGTGGTTAAATTTAAAGCTGGTTCAGATTTAAGTAGTTCTGTAAACTAATTTATATAGAAATTATTTATTAAAGGCTCGTTATACAACGAGTTTTTTGTTTTTACAAAAAATTTTCATTAGATTTAAATATTTAAATCATTAATTTGTGAATAATTTAAACCCTGAAAAAGGTTATTTACTTATTTCCGAGCCTTCAATACTTGGCGATGAGTCTTTTAACAGGTCTGTAATTTTATTAGCAGATTATTCAGATGAAGGGTCAGTAGGGTTTATCTTAAATAAACCACTGGATTATACAATCAGGGATTTAATTCCTGAAATAGATGCCTCTTTTAGAATTTATAATGGAGGTCCTGTAGAACAAGACAACCTATATTTTATTCATAAAATACCAGAATTAATTCCTAACAGTATTGAAATATCTTACGGGATTTATTGGGGAGGAGATTTTAACAGTGTTAAAATCCTTATCGATCAAAAAAAAATAAAGAACGATGATATCCGTTTTTTTCTGGGGTATTCTGGTTGGGAAACTAATCAATTGGTTAGTGAACTCATTTCAAATTCGTGGGTTATTACTAAAAACATATATAAGTCATCTATTCTTGAAAAAAATGACCCTTCGTTCTGGAAGGAAAAAATGTTAGAATTTAGTGGAGATTATACTATTTGGTCTAATGCTCCTGAAGATCCTTCTTATAATTAAAACAATTTAACTTTCAAATTTAATTCGGTCAATATTTTTTTTGATACTTCTTTTGAAAACCTTTTCCTCCTATATTGTGTTATTGGTTGTATTCCTGAAATAATATTTGTTAAAAACAACTCGTCTGCTTTTTGAAGTTCGAAAGGTGAGATTGATGATTCTTCAATAGTATATTCTGGTAATAATTTAACTATCTCAATAATTTGTTTTCTCATAATTCCTTTAATACAACCATCTTGAAGTGGTGGTGTTTTAACACTTTTATCTTTAACCAAAAATATATTAGCATTCAACGCTTCAACAATATGCTTGTTGGTATTTAAAATTAAGCAATTATTAAAGTTGTTTTCTTTAGCATAAATACTGCCTACAACATTAATGATTCGATTATTTGTTTTTAAGGTGGAAATTAAACCTGGAGACGTATAATTGTCTTTATATAAATCCACAGTATAATTCTCATTGCTTATCTCGTAAAGTTCGGTATATAATTGCTCTGCAATGACTAAATATTCTATAGCATTAGTTTCAGGCATAAACAAACCACCTTCACTCCTGTATACAATAAACTTTACGCGAACAGACAATGAATTCAAATTGCTGATTTTAATAAGTTTAAGAATTTCATTTTCAAAAAAATCCATAGTAAAATTCATTGGGATTTTCATCCTCAAAATACGCAGTGATGCCATTAACCTGAAATAATGATCTTCTAAAAACAGCACCTTGTTTTGCAATACTTTTATAGTTTCAAAAACTATATCGCCATAGGTAAAGCCTCGATTATTTATCGATATTGATGCTTGTGTTTTTTTTATAATATTTCCGTTACTATTAATCATAAAAAATCCCGAATCCTTTAACTATCGGAACGGGAGATATTTCATTAAATTAAAATATAATTTAAGTTGAACCTAAAACTTGCTTTAAACTCGAAATTTGGTTTTCCCATAGCATTTTTGATTCTTCGATTTCATCTTCATCAGCAAAATCTGTAACTATTAGAGACACATCTTTGGTTATTTCATCAACTTGAATTCTAATTTCAAAAAAAACAGGAGCATCTTCATCTTCTAACCATTTAAATTTAATACGTTCTGGATTTTTTTTGCTTATCAACTTTGCATCTTCTTCACTATCATCCCAAATAAAAGTAAAAATCTCGCCACGAGAATTTACATCATCTGCAAACCATTCAGATAGTCCTGAAGGCGTTGATATATATTGAAACAATAACTGTGGTGAAGCTTGAATTGGGAATTCTATTTCAAATTTAACTTTATCGTCCATTTACTCTTAAAATTAGAGTGGTCAATATATACAATAATTACGTAGTTTTAAAAATAAATTTAATAATAATTTATTCTTGGAATATTTGCTGCCAGTAATTTTGTTTTTATATTTGCAGCCGCATAAAGTTGGCGAGGTAGCTCAGTTGGTTAGAGCGTTGGATTCATAACCCAGAGGTCACGAGTTCAAATCTCGTTCTCGCTACTAAGTAAAAACGGTTTAGAAAATTCTAAACCGTTTTTTTATACTTGTTTTTAAGGAAAATTTTGTTCAATCTAATACTAAAATGTTATTACAGAAAAAAATAAGATTTCTTAATGTTGGACTAAAACTTTCTTATTAATGGAGTTTTTGTTTGTTTCAACTCTAATAATATAGACTCCATTTGAAACATTATTAACTGGAATTTTAAATTCATAAGAAGAATTAGTATTTAAAATATTCCATGAATTTTCAATCTGACCTAATATATTAATTAGATAAACTTGATTAATCTTAACAGTATTTGGTGTCTTAATATAAATTTCATTAGTATTATTTAAATAATTAACAGTGGTGTTTTCTACCTCAACAATTGGAGATGTTTCTATTTCATCATCAATTGGAGAGTCAATAACATCATCAACTCCCTTAAATGCATTATAAACCTATATATCCATTCTATAAATATTTTATTAATTAATAATATCCATTTAATTAATAAATTTGTCAATTAAAAGGTAGGGAAATCTTCTAATTACTTGTTTTTATAATAATTATTAATGGAACATAAAACTAATCTAATTTGTTTGTGAAATGTAAAATAAATCCGATGAAATACAATTTTATTAGAATTGTTTTGATTGATTTTTACTAAAAAAACTAAATTCATAAAATAAACCTCCATAAAGGAGGTTTATTTTCTTTAAACAAGATTCATTATTCTGCTTCTTTTAGGCAATATTTTTTTAGCTATTACCTTTTAATAGCATCATAAAAAAGTATCTAATTTCATTAAAATTAATTCATATTTGCTGGTGAGCTAAGTTCAGGTAAGAGCTTTTGGTGTCTAATCTTTCTTCCATTAGGCATTAAGCTTTCATCAACTTTTTGAGAATCTTGTTTGTAAGCATCTTTTCCATAAAGTTCATTATACTTTTCAATCATTTCCTTAAGTGGCTCACCGTAATCATTACTTTGTCCAGCAAAGTTCTTATGGTGAAACCTTATTTGTACAACGTTTCCATCACAACCTGAGTTACAATACATAACATTCATGTTTTGCTCATATTTTGATTCAACCATCGCTTTTTTAACACGTTCTCTAAATCTCCAGAAATCTTTTTCTCCAGAATCATCATAGTTATAATATATTATTCTTCTGTGGTTAACTCTCTCTTTATTTTCGACATAATAAGACATCTCTTCATTCATAGACCAGATTCGATTTCCAACAGATTTATGAAGTGAACCAACTTTATCATACCAATAATTATTTCCTTTTGTATCTACATTATCAAATTCTTGAATAGAATCCACTACTTGAAACCTAATAAAATTTTGTGCATTTTTTCCTGTTAAGATTTGAAAAGTTAAATATCTAACTTGACCCTTTTTACTATTATACATTTTTGTTTTTTCAGATACGCCATCTAAAAACTCTTCCATGTTTTCTTGTTCTACCATTAATAATCTTGATTGTAGAAGTACCTGAGCACTCATTGCTGTTAATGCAAAAACAAAAGACAGTGTGAAAATAATTTTTTTCATTTTGTTTAAATTTAGAATTAGTTGATTTTTTAT